>Ga0265297_10000977_pt1 | contig 73185 bp, 130 predicted proteins | sample Munlanlwell13791_FD_192502 | JGI IMG/M metagenome (GOLD analysis project Ga0265297, IMG submission 192502) | Leachate microbial communities from a municipal landfill in Southern Ontario, Canada - Leachate well 137-91 | ecosystem: Engineered > Solid waste > Landfill > Unclassified | place...
TTTTTACAGTGTTCTCCGTCAAAAAAGGGGGATATTCCATTACTTATCTATGATTTTGTGACTGAAACAAAATTTAAGAAAATGAAGTTTTCATAGTCCAGGATCAATTTTTCTAGTTTTTATATGTGATTTTAATTTATACTATTAAAAAGAAAGACAAAAATAATGAGTAATTTACTAGAAAAAAAAGAGATTTTAGATGGAAAATATACTGCAAATATTTATGTAGATGATTGTATGGATGTTCCTATCAATAATGGAAACAATGTTGGTGAATATATTTATTGCGGAAAAAAATATAACTTCGGCAATAAAAAATTTAAAAGTATCGAAGAAATAGATAAATATATTAAGCGTAAAATAAATATTGTTTTTCCTTGGTATATGTATGAACATAGTGGAATTGGATTTAGTTTAAATAATAATTCTTATCCCTTTAATTGCCCTTGGGACGCTGGACAGATTGGATATATCGTTGTCCCTAAGAAAACAGCAATTAAAGAATGGGGAAAGAATTTTACACAAGAACAAGTTGAAAATTATATTAAAGCTGAACTTATGGAATATCAGCACTATATCAATAATGATTTTCTTTGTATTTCTATCCAGGATGAAAAAGGCGAAATTATTGATTCTTGTGGCGCTATTATTGACGCCGATGAATTTATTGAAGAATTTGAAACAAAAATGAAAGAAAAACAAAATGCTTAAATGGATAAAAGAATATTTTGAAAATAGAGACAAAAGAATAATGTTATTAGATGAACTTAGGATTCTAAATGAAGCCTTGTTTTTAATTGAATATTATTATCGTAAAGATGATATAGATACAATTACAGATAAAAATGGAACTAAATTAAAAGATATTATAAAGGGAATAAAAGAGGAAATTTCTATTAAACTTGCCAAAATTATGACCAAAGAAGATGAAGATTAAGATTATTAAATAGGAAAATACGATGGAACATAAAGATATAAAAATAGTTGTAGATCAAATTATAGTTGACCTTATGATTCGAGCCGAATCTTTTATATTATATGATGTTACTAAAGTAGTTAGACTTTATTATAAAGATAATTCAATTTCTCATTCAATTATCAAAAATATTTTCAATGAAGAAAAGATATTTGATAGAATGTCTATAGATGAAGATTATCATAGAAAACTTATAATTTTAAACTATAAAAATAAAAAGATTGGACCTTTTTATCTTTATCAAAGTAGTAATGATTATTATGATAAAAAGATTTATTATCCCAATGCTGAATTATTTGTCCCAGATTATGATAATGTTCCTATTTTTTAAAGTCCAGGATAAATTTTTCATTTTTTTTATTATGTAAAAAAATAAAAATAAATAAAAATAAAGATTATATCTATTTTATTAGCTATTAAATTCAATAGATATTACACTGTAAAGATTAACAATTTAAGGAATAAAAAAAATGAATAAAGATGAAGCAAAAACTATGTCGGAAATAGCTGAAGGTATTGTTTCTGATTATGGACGTACTAAACTTGATTCTCTTTTATATTTAAGTCGTGAATTAGAAGGACAAATTAAAAGAAAAATTTGGGAAAAATATATTGATATTTTTGAAAATATTTTAAAAATTTGCAAAGAAAAAAAATATATAAGTGGTGATGGGCAATATTGTTCATGCGACAATTTCTTTTTTTGGGTAGAAAATTGGGATAATGAAACACAAGTTTTAATTTGTATTTCAACGTCAGGTATTGTAAATTTAGCATTTATTCAGAAAAAAAAAGACAATCAATATTATATTTGTGAATTTTGTGATGAGGAAAATAAAAAACATTTTAAAAATGATTCTATTAAACTTCTAACTGAAAATCAATTAAAAGAAAAAATGCCTATTCTTTCTTTACAAAAAGATATAGGGATTTTACTTGATTATGATAAAAAAGATTTTTCTTCTGATTCTTATGTTTTATATGATAATTCGGTCAAAATAATGCAAAGATTTTATTGTGCTATTTTACAATTTGAAAATGTTGCTGATGAATTGGGAATTTTACAACAAAAAGCGTGGTGGTGATTTTATTAGCTATCAAATTCGGTTTTTATTACACTGTAGAGAATAATAATTTTATTTAAGGAATAAAAAAATGACAGTAAAAGAATTAATAGAAAAACTTAAAAAACTACCAGAAAATGCTAAAGTAGAAATGTGTTATAGAGAATATGGTGATGCTGATGATACTTGTGGATATACAAGAGAATCAGATGTTGAAAATATTTATTTATCAAATGATGAAAAAGAAGTTATGATAACAACTAACGGTGAGCTTATGTTTAATGGGAATTTTACAGAGATAGATTGAATAAAATGAATGAAATTTTTAAAAAAAACGTAGATATATTAATTAATTTATGGCAATTAAATGATGGAAGTATTGTTTTTTTTTGGGACACTGGAATAGATGATATTAAATATCCTATAAAAGGTATAACTATATCTAAAGATGGAGATTTAACTTTATCATTAGAGACGTTCCAGGATTCATTTATTGATAAAAGAAGTATAGCCTTTGAACTAAGAGAAGATAAAAATGCTTGGAATAGAATTTTAGTGTTTAAAAAAGAAAAAATAGAATGGGAACAATAAAATGAACAAAGAATGTATAAATGTTATTGTTTCAAACAAACAAGACGAAATTATTTTGATTAATTCTTTCATTGGACGAGAAAATGATACACTTCTTAACAAAGAAGTAGAAGAATGTTTTATTAATTTATGTTCTGAATATAATGTTCAAATAGAAGAAAATGAGGTCCAGGATATTTTAAATGATGGATATGTTGAAAATATAAATTGTGTAATTCGTATCTTTCATTCTCAAAATGTTACAGAAGTTTTTTAAGGGATAAATAATGTTAAATTCTAAAATCCGTATTTCTAAAAATATGAGTGGAATGGTTTATATTAAATCTGGAGAAACAGAAATTCAAATAGATATTCCTAGTTTAACTTTTGAAGAAAAAAGGGGATTAATAAATGGAATTGCAAACATATTGCAAGATATAGCTTGTTATATGTATAAGCCGGATAAAGAATAGTTTTTATTAAAATATAAAAGATGTTTAATTCAACTAACACGACGCTTTGAGAAATTTATTTCCAGCATGAAGTTAAGTTATTAAACATTTTTTTTAATTGTCAATTAGAATATACTTTGTCCAGTTGAAAAAACTTTGTCCAGGATCTAAAAATATCAAAAATACATAGTTGTTTTGATAATTATAACAAATTAAAGGGTTAAAAAATGAGCGCTTTTGTTGTATCAGATAAAACTATTAATCGTATTATTAGTTTCTTCTTAGATAATAGTTGTGATAAAAAAAATAAATATTGGTATGATTTATCTCCGTTGCGATTATTAAATTATATCCCAATTGAATCTACAGAATGGGATGAAAAAAACGGAGAAAAATTAGCAAAAGCAATGTTTACTCTTAATTGTAAAGCTGTTAAAGAAAGATATGAAGATAGTGATACTGTAGATTATAAATTACAGTATGGAAATTTGGTAAAGAATATAGATGTTTTCCAAGCAATTAAACATCTGAATTGTTTTCTTTATCAATGTTCAGAAGGAAAAATTATTAATACAAAATTATATAAGGCAATAGAGAAAGTAGTTGGAAATATTGCTTTAACAGTGATATGTGATGATACTAAATATGAAGATGCTGAATGGGATTAAAAATTATGAAAAAAAATATATTCATTTTAGATGATGATAAAATAAGGATTGATGAGTTCAGACATTATTATAGGGGAGATCTAATTTTTATAGCCTCAAATACTGATGAGGCAAAAGAGTTATTGTTAAATAATTCTTTTAATATTATCTTTTTAGATCATGATTTAGGGGATAATAATGGATGCGGAATAGATATTGTTGATTTTATTATTAACAATAATATTCATAAAAAAACAACTATCTATGTTCATTCTATGAATCCATCAGCTTCTACAAGTATGTATAAAACATTAATGCGTAAGGGATTTAATGTATGGAAAGTCCCTTATTCAAAATTATTACACTATTTTAATAGCGAAAAAAATGATGATTTTTGATTATGGGGGAAAGTCCAGGATAATTTTTTCAATTTTTAATATGTGTTTTTAATTATATTATTTTTAAGGACAAAAAAATGAAGAAGATTGTTTTTCTGTTGTTTATTTCTTTTATTCTTGGTATGGTAAGTAATGTTTTTGCAAAGAATGAAAAAATTCTTAAAGCCATTCAAATGCAAGAATCTGGCTCATATAAAGAATCTGGAATTAGTTATTCTATTGGGGATAAAAAAAATCTCTATAAAAATAATAAAAATGATATGAAACTTCTAGATTCTATTAAAAATAAAGATAAAAATTATTCTCGATACGTAAAAGAAAAAAGCAAAATTATTAAGGGTAAGAGAGTTTTTTACTATGAATTATATCTAGCTAAGGGGGCTTTCCAAATTCATCCTGATTATTGGACTGATGCTAAAGAATATGCCTTACGAAATAAATTAATTAATAAAGATGATTATATTTATGAAAAAGATGTATGGAATATTGAAAAGTCTAGGAATATTGTTACTTGGTATATTCAAAGATATGAAAAAAATGCTTGGGATAAGGGAATTAATGAAATTTTAGCTAAGGTTCATAATGGCGGATTAAATTGGCGAAAATATCCCAATGTAAAGAAATATTGGGCAGATGTAAAGAAAAAGTTAGCTAAACTTTGATTCCCAGTCGAAAGGACTTTCAGTCCAGGATAAAAAATCCATTTTTGTATTTTAGTTTCAAATTAAGTTTATAAAATAAAGGAAAATAGAATGAGTTCAACACACGACGAAATTGAATGCCCACGATGCGGAGCAATGGCTGACAGAGAGCAAGATAATAATTCTGGTGAAATTAATGTTCATTGTTATCGTTGCAAATGGGATGGAAGCAATGATACCCCTATTGATATGGATAATATCAAATTTGTTTGCCCAGAATGTGGGGAAGATACACTAGATGAGAATATTATTAATGCGAATGTTCAACGTCGTATTCTTAATATTTCTGAAAATTATGGCAATTCTGATTTTGACCAAAATCCAGATATTAATGATGGGGAAACTACCCATTATTCTTGTTCCCATTGTGGATATGAAATTAAAGATAAAAATGGTAATTTCATTCAAGAATATGATGATTTAATTGAATGGCTTCTTGGAAATTGTGAACAAGAATAAAAAAAAATTTAGTATTCAAATTTAGTAAACAAATATTAAAAAGGTTAATTTTTTATGAAAAATCTTGAGCCAACAGATAAATTATTAAAGACAGTAGAAGAATTAAATTTGCAACAAAAACACTTTTTGAATTCTATTTATACTGTTCATGGAATACTTGTTAATCATTTTAAATTAAGTGAAAATTTAATAGGTACTCTTTTTAATAAAAATAAAAATGTTAATATAATTGAAAGTAAATTATTTTGTATAAAAATTATTTCAAATTGTGACAATATTTTTCCTCAAATAAAAGAAAAATACTTGCTTATTTTTCAAAATATGGGACTGTCCATAGACTATTTATATCCAAAAACTTACTTTAATGACAAAGTTAATCATAATTTTGTAGCTTTGAAAGAAAAGGGAATTGAGTTTTTAATTGATACTATAGATTCTGGAGAATATGAATTTACTATTGATTTGACTATATTTTGATTTTCCAGGATCTAAAAACTAAAAAATAAGATATAAACATTAACAAAATATTAAAGGATAAAAAAATGGATACAGTAGTAGCAAAAGTTACATTAAAATTGACAATGAAAATGAGTGATAGTTCTGATTTTCAAGAAGTAATAAATGAATTAGATATAACTGTTTTAGATACTTTAGGATTGGCTGATATTGAAGATTTTGAAGTTTTAGACGCAGAAGTAATTGATTCTAACTAAAATATTGAAAGAACCTTAGTCCAGGATCTAAAAAATAGAAAGTACGATGTAAAACAAAGGAAAGATTAGGAAAAACGAAAGTGTTAAATGTTAATGATAAAAGGACTTATCATTAAAATAAAAATCAAGGATGGAAACCTATAATTCCGAAAGGAAATATATGAATAAGTTTCGTTTTTCTATGTTGATTGTAATTATTGTAGGAATGTTGAGTTGTATTGGATGTCAAATGGAATTGAATGGACCCTCTGTAAAAGCCAGTATTTATCAAAAGAATGAAAATAATGGCGAAGTATGGAAATCCCGTATGTCCGGGGGAAGTACTTCAACTGGTCCAGGAACTGGAAGTGTTTGGGCTTGGGGAAATGGAGATAATAAGTAATGAATTTACTACAACAATTATTCGGAATTTCAATTTCTCTTGATGGAGTTGCTGTTAATATGAAGTGGATGCTTTTGTGGCCCGTCATTGTATTTAATGGATGGGTTTACTATAAAGCGTTTTTTAAGAAAGAAAAATCAAAGTAACCTTGTTTGTTGTTTTTGTGGCAAAGATGAGTATAATAATCTAACTATTATACTCATCTTGTTTTTTAGTTCATTAGGATGTACTTCGTCCAGGATTAATTTTTTTTATTTTGATACACTGAAATAATGTTTTTTTAAGGAATAATTATTTATGAGTAAAAAGTTTATTATTCTTAGGGGCGCACCGGGATCTGGGAAAAGTTTTAAGGCTAAACAATTAGTAGGGGATACTGGGATTATTTGTTCAGCAGATAACTTTTTTACAGTTAATGGGCATTATAATTTTGATATTACTAAGATTAAAGATGCCCATAAGGAATGTCAAGATTTAGCCTTAGATGCTTTGCAAAATGAAGTAGATACGGTTATTATTGATAATACAAATACGACTATTACTGAAATGAAAAGTTATATCCCTCATATTAAATTGGCTCAAAAGAAGGGATATTCTATTGAAATTATTGAGGCAGATTCTGAATGGGCTTTTAATATTGATGAACTTTACAAAAGGAATACTCATAATGTTCCTAAACAAGTAATCGAAAATATGGTAAAAAGATATAAGAAAAATGTTACTATTCAAGATATTTTGGAAGGATAAAAATGTTCATATTAATGTTAATCTCAATTGCTGTTCTTTTCTTATTAATAATTATTGGAGATCGGAATAGTAAAGTATATATTAAACCTACTATTCCTAAACCGAATATGGTTCCACCAAGTCAAAAGCCTAAATCCAGGATCTAAAAATCATATTTTATGATGTGTTTTTTTAGAACAAACTTACAAAAATGGATAAAAAAATGAAACAAGAAATTTGTCTATCAGAAAAAGAACAAGAGTTATTAGGAGTTTTATTGTCCTTAAAAATTGAAAGAGAATTAGTAAGGAAACAAAGCAGTTCTCCATATCAGAAGCATAATGGATATGGATACTGTTTAGAATATCCATGTTGGGGAGTTTCTATTTTTATCAATAAAAATGAAAATAATAAAGTAGAAGTTTGGACCAGTGGTTATTCAAAGACAAAAGAAGAAAGAATTATACGTTCTTATTATATATCCAAAATACGAAAAATTATTAATAATTACAATAACGGTATCTTACCTAAAAAAATGGTTAAAGTAAAAAGTAATTTTTCTATGTATGTCAGTGTTATAGATAATTAATAGTTAACATATAAAACGTATTTTTTTGAATAGTTTTTCCAGGATCTAAAATTCAATTTTAGTTTGTAATAAACATTAACTATTAAAAAGGAATACAAAAATGTCTATTGAGTTTATTAATGATTTTACTGCTAAAATGAATAATACTACCACCGAACAATATAAAAATAATCTCAATCAATTCCTTGAAAAAATTGATGTTCTGGAAAATGCTGTTAATATTGCAGTAATTAAAAATTTTGAAGATTATAAGAAATGTTCAGAATTAAAAGCAATTTTATCTTCTTTGTTTTGTTTTTCTTTTAATAATAAATTACCGGAATTTGAGAAAATTGCTAAAATTGAAAGTTCTTTAGGTAAAAAATTGTTAGACTTTGTAAAGAAAAATACAGTTAAAAATAGTGAGATAAAAACCGTTGTTCGTTATCTTTTATGGGGAAAATATTATTCTCAACAAAGTTTTTCAAAGATTTACGAAGTATTAAAGAAACATAATCTTTTGCGTCGTCAAGGGGATAATTTATGCGTTATTGGGCTTCATTATAAAGTGGGGGATAATCTTTTTACTGTAGATTATAATGGAAGAGAACATAGGCAATATGTATCTTGGGCAGGATTTCAAGCCTTTTATAATAAAAGTGGACAATTCAAACAATTTATTATTGATACAGATAAATGGAATGAAATTCCTGAATTGGAAGATATTTATGAAATTACTGGGCTTCATGATGGTAAATATGCTGTTCGACCTATTGGATTAAACAAAAAAGAAAGAAATTTGATACAAGAAAAATACACTTATTAAAAATTTTTCAGTAGGATAGACTTTCAGTCCAGTTCAAAGGACTTTCAGTCCAGGATAATTTTTTCTAAAAATAGATTGTTATTTTATAAAAAATAGTAATTAAAGGAAAACAAAAATGAATAAAATAGATATTATGAGTTATAAAAATTGTAAAATTGAAGTATTAGTAAAAGATATAGGAAACGGAATTATAGTAAAAAAACAAAATGCTATTAATTCTGATAATTTTTTATTAGGGTTTGATATAAATTGTCCTGAAAAACGTTTTTTTATTAATATATTAGATGGAAATGTTAGTGTAGCAAATACAAATGAAACTGTTTTTCTTGCTAGAATACTATTTCATTCAAAAAGTCATTCATTTATTGCAAAATATGATAATATCCCCAATATTGGAGATACTATCGTAAGTATGAAAGGCGAATTATTTACATTAATAAATAATCCGAATTCAATTTATTTATTCTCAGCGAAAGATAATAATGGAAATATTATTGATATATTGTCTGATAAATTAGATTATTATTTGATACGAAAAAATAATGATATTTTTTTAATGTAATATTTTCCAGGATCTATTTTTATAATCTTATATAAACAATTAAAGGAATAAAAAAATGATGAAAAGAATTATTTTGCCAGTATTTGATATAACGGTAGATCTTGATATTGAAAATGGTAGTGGTATTGTAACTTCTTCTTTAGGGAAAGAACAAGAAGATAATGAAGATTGGGATGAAAAAAATCTATATTTCGGAATGATTAATACACTTCATTCAATGATTTTATCTTGTGCTTGTGCTGGGATTGATATTGAATCTCCTAAATTTTTAGAAGCTATTGAAACAACAGCAAATGCTATAGAAAATCAATTTTGTTAATTTTTCCAGTATAATTTTTTAGAATTGTATGATCAATAAAAATTTTATTAAGGAATAAAAAATGAAAAAAAACAAAAAAGATCTTTTAGATATTGTTATTAATTATTGGTCTTATTTTCCTGAATTGGAAATGAATAAGGATATTTGTAAGGGGATTATTCATTATTACATTAAAACTTTAGGATATAAAAAATTAAAAGAAATTTATATCCGTAAAATTGAAGATGCAAAAAGGACTAGAACAAAATATAAAAAGTTTCTTACTATCTATTATAAAGATGGAAGCTATTACATATATGATTATTCTAAAGGATTAACAAACGAAAGTTTGCAACAAATAAGAAACACAAATTATTTAAGAAAACCCCTTCCAGTTCAAAGGACTTTTCCAGGATAAAAAATCCTTACACTATATTATCAATTTAATATTTTTTAAGGAAAACAAAAATGACAACAACTTTTGAGAATCTGACAAAACAAGAAATTACAAAAAAACTGAAAGAATTATATGAAAGACTACAGATAGAATTTGGGTTTTATACAGATGATATAGAAATTGTTTTAAGTGAAAGATTAAATTCACGGATGGGGAGTGTTCAATATCTGTATGTATTTGATGGAAGCGATATTGTTGGGATAAAAGATATTAAAGTAACAATGGCATTAAATTCTCTATCTCAATTTGGATGGGAAAGATTCGAGAAAACGTTTAGACATGAAGTTGCTCATATTATAAATGCCCTTAAAGGGGGGAGAGGTCACGATAAGAGATTTAAGAGAATATGTTTAGCAATTGGGGGAAGTATGACCCCAACAATGGCAGGATATTCTTTTGCGGAGTGTGCTACAAAAGAATATCTAAAAACAAAAACAAAATATGAATATATTTGTCCTAAATGCGGAATAATTATTACAAGAGCAAAAAGAATGTCTCAAAAAATATTAACAAACCCAAGAAGGATTTGCCCTAAGTGTAGGACTTCTATAACTTTATTCAAAGAAAAAATAGTAAAATAGCTTTGTTTTTTGTTTCCTTAGAAACCTCCTTAACGACACATTAAGGGGGTTTTTTATTTGTTCCAGGATAGTTTTTAATAAATATCTGTTGTAGTTCAAAACAGAAAAAAACAAAGAAAAGAAACAAAAATGAACAAGTCTCAAGAAATCTATCAAAGCCAAAAAAAGCAAAAATTCCAACGTGAAAAAAGTGTAGAATATCGTGGAAAAACTTATAAAAATGCTATTATGTTCTTTGGAGAAAATGCTATTGATTTTCGACAAGCATATAAAAATGGGATAGTTGACAACAATACAAATCTTGTTTGTGTTGAAAGAGATGTTCATATTGCAGAAAAATTGAAAGCACAATTCCCAAAGAAATATTTTTCCAATTTACATATTGTTAATAATGATTTTTGTAGGATCGATTTTTCTGAATATTTTGGAAAAAACAGTATAGACTATGTAAACTTCGATATTTGCGGGAATATGACATTCCCGATTATGGAAGCCTTTGACTGTCTAAATCCTTTACTAAGTAATAAATTGCGTTTTCATGCTACTTTATATGCTGTTTTGCGTCATCCAGGGAACGCTTTATCTTTAATTAAAGATATTATGAAGTGTTCTGACTCTGATAAATATGACCCAAATTTCAAGTTTAATATATGGAATAAAAATCTATATAAGTTTAATATTATAAATTGGTTAAAAGAATATTGCAATAAACATAACACTACCGAAGAAAACTTTTCTTGGGTTAGTAAAGAGTTGCAAGAATCTATTGCTTATCAATTGTCAATGGTCGCAAATCTTACTCATAATCATTGGTTCAAAATAGATAGGTTTTCAGTTTATAAGAATAGCGATATTAATAATATGGCTTCTTATATGGTTTCTATTGACTGTAATAATGTTATAAATAAAGGAACATTAAAAACTGATAACGCCGATTTTATTGGGTATTTTGCTCCGGTTTTTCGAGAAGACCAATACGATTTTGACCTTGTTGAGTTTGTTTTTCCAAACGCTAACCCAAAAGGGATTACTTCTTTTACTGCTGGTATCCCTCTTATAAAAAAAGGGAAAAAAGTACAAAGAAATAAGAATGGACAAAAAAATCAAAAACTTACTTATCGAAAAATGTTGAATATTAAAGATAGAAATGATTTTGATGAAAAAAGAAACACCCAATCATTTTATGATGAAGCCAATAAAATCGCTCAAGAAAATAATACGGCTATCGAACATATCTTTGCTGGAATAGCAAGGGAACTTACTTGTGAGGAAAACAGGTAAGATATATAGAAATCCCCTTAGTTTTTCTAAGGGGATTTTCTTTGTTCCAGTAGAATGTGCTTCATCCAGGATCTATTTTTTATAATCTTGTATAAACAATTAAAGGAATAAAAAATGAGACAAGACTATCCACCGGAAGTAATGAAAGAAATTTTCATTCAATCAATTAAAAAAAATGAGCATAAAAAAGCTATTTTATGTTTGGTTGATACAGTTAAAGAAGTTATAAACCCATTTTCTTCAAAAAAAACAGTTGATATTATTGTTGATTATTTTAATAATAAAGCAACAATACAAGACATACAAGATGAAATAAAAAAAATTGAAAAGATGGATATTTCAATAATGTCTTATAATGAATATGATTCTGTTCATATAGCTAAACATATAGCAGAAATCGTTATATATATGTATAATAATCCCAATGATGTAGGCATAGGAAGTTTAGCTTGGTTAGTAGTATTACGAGCAAATAAATATTCTTTTCACTATAATGACCATTTTGAACATCTTCAAAGAATGTATAAAACGATGAAAAAACATTTTCCTTTTGATGAACTTTTTCCAATCTAAAGGACTTTGTCCAGGATTAAATTTCTTGGAAGTATGTTGTTAAAATAAAAACTTTTTAAGGAATAAAAAAAATGAACGAAAAATCTATGGAAACACAAATGGAAGTTTTAGAAGTAGCCGCACGTATTATGAAACTTTATCAAGACCATCTTCCAGAAGAAACTTTTAATTCAGTTATCTATGGTCTTAATCGTGTTAAAATGGATATTCAAGAAGAATATAGCTTATTGATGGGGAACGGATAATACTTTTTTCCCAGGATAAATTTTCCAAATATTATATTGTCAATAATTAAACAATATAAAGGAAACAAAAATGGAAACAAATCTATATTCTAAAAAATTTAATCAATATTTTGTTACGGAAAATAAAAAAATTGAATATATTGATTATTCGATTGAAGATATTATTAAAAAAATTAAAGACGTTGTTTTGCTTTTTAATCAATATTCAGGAACTTCTCTAAAGGCGAAAATTATAAAAAAATCAAATTCTGTAAGTATTTATATAGATTTTTTGAAATTAATAATAGATGAAAATAATATCTATTTTTATTCTTCAAAAGATAATTATGAACAACATTTTTTTGTATTTAGTTTAGATTATAATTTCCAAAACGCGATGGCTATTATTTCAGTGATTTTATGTAAGGAATATAATACTTCTCTGGAAAATAAAATAGAGTTATTTTCAGAAATATCTGATAAAAATATGTATATCGGCTATATTAATAAATGGATTGCTTACTTCTCTTATAATAATTTTTACAATCATAATTATATGAGAGATAATAGTTTATAAAATCCAGGATATATTTTCTAAATATTATATTGTTAACACTAAAACAATGTAAAGGAAACAAAAATGGAAACTCAACAATCTCAAAATATCAGAGTAAGAAAAGTATATGATAATGGTGGAAAAACCCTTGATAGATATACTATTACTTTTGATTTATTTGATGAAAAAACAAGAAAATGGGAACCTTGGATTTCTCATCAAAACTTCTTAACTTGTCTTGGATTATCTGGGGGGGAAATGAATTATTTTGGATTTAGTCAATTTAGTTCCTGTACTCCAGGGCGTCACTTGGGAAAACTAGTAAAGTTTGAAAACTTACCAGAAAATGTCCAAGAACATATCAAATTCAGAATGAAAAATTAATTTTCCCCCAGGATAAATAAATATCAATATCTATTATGGAAAAACTTAATAAAATAAAAATAGAATCAAAAATAGATATTGATTTTTACCTAACAATATCTATAACAAAAGAAAATAATGAAAAACATTTTTTCATATATACAAGTGATTCTTTAGAATCCCTAAAAAAAGAAATTTTTACTTTTGTTGATTTAGCGAATGGAATTATAAATAATAATGAAATAAATAATGTTCTAAAATTAAGTATGGATATTATTTTTGAATGGGAAATGGAAAATAAACTTATTAATATGAGACCATTCTGGAAAGAAATTTAATCCCAGTTATATAGATTTCGTCCAGGATATATTTTTTACAAATTAATATAATAATTAAAGGAATAAAGGATGTTAAATCACTTACTTGATAAATCATATTTGTCATCTTTGATTAAAGAACAAATAAATAATATGAAAAAAGGTCAAACTGTATTTACAGTATATGATGTTGCTGAGTTATTAATAACCCATATAAAAGTTAATCCATCTTTGAATTCTTCTAAAAAATTTCAAGAATCTTTGATTCTTAAAATTCCCTATAAAAATATTATCAAGATTATAAATGGTATTCTTGTGGATATTATAGATAATACCTATAATTATAACAGAACCTTGACAATTTTAGATACTCAAAATAATATCAGTGCTTTCGTGTATCACCCAATAACTAAAAAATATACAGAACATCCGTTAATAAAAAAATCGTAGGGAACTTATTAAAAATTAATAATATTTTCCAGGATCTATTTTTTATTTATTATAACACTAACACCAAAATAAGGGTAAAAAAATGAGCCAAAACGTAATAAATGAAAAAATGGAAATTGCAAAAGAATGTATCTCTAAAAATATTAAAACACTGTTAGAAACATATCAGGGAGAATATAAAAATAATATAAACCTTGCAAGACAAGAAACTTATAATGCTTTCAATGAAATATGTGATTTTGAAAAAATAAATATAAGAAAAAACATATCAATGTATTCGTGTCAAATCTTGAATACCGCTATTCAAGATTTACTAAATACTTTAACCCATGATTACGTATATTTATTAAAAAATCTTGATGGAAAAATTTCACATTGCAATAGGGCAATTCTATCCCCTATTAACCAATATCAACCTGAAAACGACATAATAAAATATACTATTGATATGTATGAATTATGTTTTAATTCCAGTGCTTATCAATATGCTATCGAAATTGGTTTTTATAAAAAAATATATGTTTATTTGAAAAATAAAGATGGACAATTTCTAAAAAATTGTGTAAAATTAAGAGATACTATTTTAAGTGAAATTAAAAAAGAAATAAGTAATGATAAATTCTATGCAAAAGATAAGTTAGAAGGACTTAAGACAGCACTCGAATTTGTTGAAAATTATGTAATATCCGAAGACTATACAATGAAATATTTTTGATTCCAGTAGAATGTACTTCGTCCAGTCTTTAGGACTTCGTCCAGGATTAAAAAATCCTATTTTATATTGTTAATTTTAATTTAATATAAAAAAGGAAACACTAAAAATGACTACTTTATTATCAAAAACAAAAGTGCAATATAAAATCTATAAAATATGGGATAATGAGGGGGGATCATTAGATCGATACACCGTAACTTTTAAGTATCTTTCTGGTCAAAAATATAAAAAACTTATGGCTTCTTATAATTTATTGGAATGTCTATGCTTATCTGATAATTGTAATATGCCAAACGGAATAAGCCAATTTTCATCTTGTCAAGAAGGAAATCACCTAGGAAAAGAAATTTTATTTGACAATCTTCCCGAAAATGTTAAAATAAATATCAGAAATAGAATGTTCCAGGATTAATTTTCTTGGAAATAATGTGTTCTTTGACAACAAAATAATAAGTGTTTTGCAGAGATATAGTCTATTAAAGACAAACCATATAGATATATCGTATCGGTCAAACAGAATTCTAAACCCCTTACAAAGGGGGAAAAATATATTAAAAAATATAAAGATTTTTTGCAAAATTGTTATCTTTAGATGTTTTTAATATAGAAGGGTAAAGGTCGATACAAGGGTATGATATGTTAGGTTTTAATAGATAGAAAATTAGACTAAAATCCTATTATTTTGTGGAGTGGACCGATTTTTCTGATTGTTGTAAAGAAAATAGGGTAGAAGCGTTGAGCCAAAATGTAGGTAGGCATATTGAGCCTTATCCCCTTAAATAATACCAACAATTTGCAGGGGCATTAAATCACATCATTCTTTTGGAAATACTTATTATTTTATTTTAACAATTCTAGTCCAGGATTAATTTTTTGAAAATTATGTCGTGACTAACATTAAAAATAACATAAAGGAAACAAAGATGATTAAGACAAGTAAAATTCAATCCGTTGTTGTGGTTATGCCGAAACAAGATAAACCTGTTATCGGGATTACCCCAAAGCAAGCCATTGAATTTTTCGATGGTATCGGTAGTGCAAAAATGATTACCTTGGAAACCCTAACCAAAGAAAGTCAATTACGGGTTTTTGCCATTAACGGAAGCAAAGAACGTTGTAATTATGGTGAAAATGATGTTTTGAAACATTGTTTTGTAAATGGGGTTATTGCTAGCGACTATGAAGCCGCTGTTAATCGCCAACTGGTTAAAGAAGGCAAAGAACCTATTTTCAAAGCTGAAAAACCGGCATGGGGACATTCGGTAGGCGATGGAAAAACCTTAGAAACCCATGAAAAAATCGACGGTGAAAAAAATCTTTATGTTGCATTTCGTCCCTTGCGTTGCCTTAGTAAAGAATACCTTGACACTAACGAAAAAAAGATTGATGAAAATTATCTTAAACGTTTCATCAAAGAAAAAATCGAAACGACACGGCAAGGAACTGGAACCGTTATTCTTTGGCGAAAATACAAGCTATCGTCAATCAAGGGTTTTAACTATGGTGGTTATAAGTTTGTAATTTGTAACGACGCCGAAATTATGACGGATATTAAAGAGTTTATCGAACAAACTCAAGACCAGGTGGAAACCATTGTAGAATAACGTTCACACCTTTCATAGCGATAAGAGGAAAGATATAGATTTATCTTTCCTCTTATTTTTTCTTGTCCAGGATAAAATTCTTATAAACTTATATAATAAAATAAGGAATAAAAAAATGAATAGAATGAAGTATATTATTTTTCTTGGGAAAGATGAAATAAAATATCCTTTTATATTTGATGAACTTTTTGACCATAATGAAATAGCTTTAAGTATTAATACTAATTTTTATCGTCCTATTTCAGCAGGATTTATTCAAGTATATCCAAATTCAGAAAACCCTATTTCTGTTTTTGGGGAAAGTAAAACTTTACAATTAAAATCTAACCCCGACGACGTTAAATTAATTCAAAAAAGAATGGGAATGTAATAATTTTCCAGGATTGAAAAATCTATTTTTATGTTGTAACTAACAACAATATAAGGAACAAAAAAATGACTATAGTAGAAAAATTGAGAGAGTTATCAAAAAAAGCTAAAAATGATAAAGTTTATCTGCCTGATACCCCTGTTGCTCAATGGCTTGATGGAACTGTAGCGAATCCAGAAAAATATATCGAATGGAAATATATCAATTTATCAGAATTATTACAGTATATTGCTGATATGGCTGAATAATTTTCAGTTGAATAAACTTTGTCTAGTCCAGGATAAAATTCTTATCTTTTATAGTGTTAAAAAAACAACACTAAAATAAGGAACAAAAAATGACAGATTCGCAAATGGAAATTTTAGAACAGGCTTGTAAAATTCTGATGGACGAAAGCAATAAGGAAACAGACCATGACGCTACTGGAGCTATTCCAGCAGAATTGTTAAAACTATTTTGCACACAAATATTCTATCTAAAAATGAAATATAAAAAATAAATCTTTGTCCAGGATTAAAAAAATAGATTTTATAGAGTTAAAGCTAAAATAAAAAGATTAAAAATAAATAAAAGAAAGTGAGTATGTACAATGATGACCCGATAAACAAAGTTAAAACTTTAATGTAAAAATTAAATTAAACTTAGGTTAAAAATGGAACAAAAATGGAAGGGATTAAACTATGAGTGAGCCACCGGGTAAAAACTAAAAAGTTTATATTTTTTAATCACTATTAAATTTATTAAATTATTAACTTTACAAAACAGAAAGCCATTGCCCTAAAATTAATTGGGAATGGCTTTTTTATTTTCCAGGATTAATTTTATATCTTTTATAGTATAAAAATAACACTAAAATAAAGGAACAAAAAAAATGAATAGCACTTTAACAAAAAATCAGATGATAAAAAAATTCAAAACCTTTATTGAAGATGGGATTAATAAAAGTATTACTGTTGAAATAAGATATGATGACCAATGTAATAATGGGCATAATACCTTTAGCATTACTGCGATTATGTCAGAAAATGGAAAAATAGTTTCTTGCGGATGTTTACATAATGAAATCATTAAACATTTTCCCGAATTAAAAAAATATATTAAATGGCATTTATGTTCTTCTGATGGTCCTTTATATTATATTGAAAATACCCTATTTTGGGTAAAAGAAAAGAACTGGAAAAATGCCAAAGCTACGGCAATCTGGCCAAAAGCTACTATTAAACAATTATCATGTGAACACTTAGAATATTTACTTGAAACAAGAAAACCCGCCTTAATGGAAAAATTCAAAAAAGATATTGAATCGCTAGGGTTTATTTATTAGTATATTCCAGTTTGAAAGGACTTTGTCCAGGATCTAAATATCCTATTGTTTATAAATAAAAAAAGGATAAAAAAATGGATAATCAAACAAAAGAACAAGAAAAAGAAGAAAAAATGAAAGAAAAAATTTCCCAATGGGAAACTACCTGGAAAAATGGATGGATGAAAAAGAAACCTAAAAAATATGGAAAAAAGAAGTAAAGTCCAGTCAAAGGACTTTGTCCAGGATTAAAAAAATAAAAAGTATAGTGTAAGAATGACAAGTGAATAGTTTTGATATTGCTAAAAACGGCTTCCAGTGTTTTATTCCTTGGTTAGGCGTAAAACACACCTATCTTAGCCAAATAGGGGATAGCTTGTCAATAGGCTGTTGACGGGCAATAGTTAAAAAGATTTATAAGCATTGAGCTTATAAAGACTTTTAGCAAAACTATCCACCTCTTATTCTTACAATTTTCCAGGATTAAAAAATCCCATTTTATATTGTTAATAAAAAACAACAGTATAAAGGAACAAAAAATGAGAAGTATTGCTTTACTAAAAAATGGTCAAAAAGTTTCTTTAGTTAATTTTGAAACACGCGACGAAATTGCAACTGGAACTATTATTCAACCTGTTATTTTTCCTGATAATTATGTAAAGTATATTGTAGAATTGGATAAAAAATTTGTATTATCCAATTTTGAAAAAAATATTTCTTATTGTCATATCGTTGCGGACCCGTGTTCTTTGGAAGTTAATGAATAATTTCCAGGATATATTTTTTAGATTTTATATTGTAATTAAAAACAAATAAAATAAGGAACAAAAAAAATGAAACTCTTAACAAAAACTATTGAAAAAAATATTCCCGCTTTATATGCTCAAGACGGAAAAGGGAAAAATACTATGGCTTATGTAAAGTTTTTCTTAGATAGCTTTACTTGGTACGCAACAGAGTATTCCCAAGAAGAAAAATTATTTTTTGGAAAAGTATATTCTAGTCTTTGCCCAGAAGGGGAATTTGGGTATTTTTCCTTAGATGAGTTATCCCAAGTAAAAAATAGATACGGATGCGGAGTTGAGAGAGATTTATACTTCAAGCCTACTTTATTAAAAGATTGTGAAAATCCCTGTATTAGCAAATAATTCCAGTAGAATAGACTTCGTCCAGGATCTAAAAAGTCTATTTTATATTGTTAATAAAAAACATTAAAGGAATAAAAAATGACCCCTAAACAAATTCAAACAGCAAAAAAGAAAATAAAAAAACTGTATGGATTAAAAAGGGTTATTACTGATAATGAGGTTATATTAGAAGTAAATAACCTTAAAAGAAAAAATCAAAATGGAAATTTAGATGATTTCTCTCTGAATCTATTTAATGAGTTATCCACTGGACAAAATCCAATTAATCTTGAAAATTAATAGTCCAGTTTACTTTCAGTCCAGGATTAAAAAAGTACATTTTCTATTGTGTTTTTAATTTAAATTTTTATAAGGAATTAAAAAATGAGTCTTAAATTTACTTGTCCAAAATGTGGCAAAAACAGATTAGATTGTGTGGAAAATGTTACTACTGTAAATTCAGAAATTACAGATATTGATGAAGAAGGGAATTTTGAATATGGGGGAATGATGATTACTGGGGATTATAATGAAGTTTCTCATTTTGAATGTGTAGATTGTGGATTTATTCCACAAGATGATACTGATTCAGATATTAATGATAATTTAGATTTAGTAGATTGGATTAAGGAACATTGTCCTCAAGAATAATTTCTTGTCCAGTTCAAAGGACTTTTTCCAGGATAAAAAAATCACATTTTTACTTGTAAATTTGATGTAAACTTTTTATTTTTTAAGGAATTTATTATGAAAGCAAATAATTGTAATTGCGGAAATGACAGGGATTATCATAGTGATATGTGTGACAAATGTAGGGAATTGGCAGATATTTTTTTATGGCACGAAAGTGAAAAACATACGGCGGCGTTTTGGGACTGTCCTATATGCAAAGAGCATATTACTCCAGATTTGAGAGCCCACAAAGAGAAACATCCATCTTTTTTAGAATAATAATTTTTGAATAAGGAAACAAGTGGAACTATCCATCATTCTTTAATATATTGCATATATGTAGAAATAGATATTTTCCAGGATCAAAAAAGTACATTTTCTATTGTGTTTTTAATGTAAATTTTTATAAGGAACAAAAAAATGAGTGAGTATTTTGAATGTCCTATCTGTGGCGAATCGGTGGTAAACGGGGAATGTGTAGAATGTGATTATACGGCGGATATGTCAGACGATGAGATTGAGGCGTACCGTGACGACTTTGAACGGGCTTTTGAAAGCGAAACTGTCTTATGTGAATGTTAAGTTATAGGAAGGGGTAGGGGCGTGAGCAAAGGTCTCCCCCCTATTCTTTCCAGGATAAAAAAAACATAACATTGTATATGAAAGAAAAACAAAAGTAAAGAAAAAAATAACCTAGGTAAAAAGATAGTTAGTATAAGCCCTATCCATACGGAGGGCTTATATTTTTTTTTGATTTGCGCATACCCCCTCCCCTATCCCCCACGATCTTTTACCTTTTTTTTATTTATGGGACTCCCAAAAAGTGCTTTTTGATCATAGAAAAATTTTTGGCTCAAAAATAATAAGATTTTATTTAATACTCCGTATATATACTAGTTGGTTTAAAATAATAAAATATATTTTTTTATTGACATATTTTTATTCTTTTTGTATTCTAATTAAGGTGTTTAATAGATTGATATATTTTTATATTATAGAAAGGACTTAGAACATGCACAAATCACTTACAAATTATTTTGTAAATACTTTTTCTTTAAAGAAGAAAGTATTTTAAAAAATAAAAAACAAAATAAGCTTAAATTAACAACTATTTTAGATTTAGATTAATTAGGAGATTAATGATATGCCAGATAGTTCATTAAAAATAGAAAAATTAATTAAAACATGGTGTTTTGAGAAAGACAAAATAATTTGTTTTAGAGAGTATTGTAGCCAATCAAATTACCATAACATTTATATAATCACTGGACTTCGTCAAGAAGCAAATGGTGATTTAATCCTTTTATTTGACAGGGAAGGTCATTGCAAAGAGCAAAGACTATATTTAAATTCAGATTTAAAAGAAGATATAGATATTTGGGAAAGAATTGAGGTTTATGAAAGAAAAGACGGATATTTTTTAAATTCTACTGGTTATGATGTTTCAACAAGAGATACATATAATAATTTTTTAGGAATTAGGAATGGATATAAATATGAAAATCAATAAAGAAGATTTAGATTTATGTATTAAAAAATTACCTGCGACCCTGACATACTCCCCCGAATAAATTCGGGGGGTTCTTCTAATTAAATAAATAATTAGACAATCGAGGAAAGAACTTTATTCCTCTTGGCGGTGTCAGACCGCCAACTACGTTAGAACTCATTTTTTCTAACGATACATTTTTAGATAAATTCCAAATATTTATACTTCCTACTCCATCTCTATCAAATTTAAAATTACAATTAGAACAAATATAACTTCTATTTTTTGCAACATTAAGAGAATTACATTTAGGACAAGTTTTACTTGTGTAGGGTTCTGGCACAACCTCAGTTGTGCCTCCTGCATTATCAAACATGTCTATAATATAATTTTTTAATATTTGTTCTGGAAATTGATTTCTCATTTGTGTAGTTTTTTTGTCTTTATTTATTAATTTATGAATTCCATCACATTTTCCTATAGTTATTTTAGAAATTTTGTTTTTAACACAATAATTAACAATATATCTAGAATATTTTTTTAATATATCTGTATTTTTATTTTTTATTCTCCTATTTATTTTACGTTGAGATCGTTTAATTTTCTTATATTTTCTACTATGTTTAGTTAGTTTAGATAACTTTGATTGAGTTTTTACTTGTAATTTATTTTTTAATCTTATATTAGACTGAATAATTTTTCCATTAAAAGTTAAGGTATTTTTACCATCAAATATAGTAGCTATTCTTTTAATTCCTAAATCTATTCCTAATTCTTTATTTTTATCACAAGGATATATTTCATGAATAGTATTAAAAACACAAGAAAGTTTCCAACCATAACTAGGTTTATAAGAAATTATACAAAAATGAGGAATAGGTAAATCTTTATTCCATTTAAATTTTAATGGTTCTGTTTGTTTTCTAAGAGATAAAAGTAAATGCCTTTTTTTATATCTTATAGCTGATTTTTTAAAGAATATAGCACATATTTCTTTATCTTCCATAGGAGGCAAAGGAATATTAAAATCAAATTTTTTAGGATTTTTTTCATATTCTTTTAACATTTCAAAATAAGTTTTTCTAGCTTTGGTATATTGTTGAATAGAAGCTATTTTACTATCAGAATGAAGATTAGATTTTTCATATTTATAATATATTTTCTTTTGTATATCAAATGCTGATAATGTTTTTTGTTCTTTTTCATATACTTGTATAGATAAATTTTTAGAATCATTATAGATAGAGGCAGCTTCTTTAGCTAAATTCCAAAGAATTAGATTTTTATCTTGAATGAAGAAATTATAAGTTTTAGTTATTGTTTTTTCCATTGAGATTCTATATAATTTTTAACCGTATTTTCAGATATATTTCCTATTGATGATACAAAAAAGCTTCTAGTCCATAAAGTTGACATTTTCAATAGTTCTGGAAATTTAGATCTAAGTTCGTTAGAACTTCTTCCTTTAATTAGTTTCATAAATTTTTGTACAGATATTTTATAATCTAAAGAAATTAATAAATGAACATGATTAGGCATAACTTCTAAAGATTTAATTGTGCAATTATTTTGATTAGATATAGAATTAATAATTTCTGTTAATTTTTCTTTAATTTCGTTAACTAGTAGATTTTTTCTATATTTAGGACACCATATTATATGATATTGTAATAAATATACATGTTTGTCTGTTTTTTTATAATTGTCCATTTTTTTCCTTTTAGATATTTTTTCACATATCTATTATAGTATTTATATATAATATCGTAAAATCCTTTAAAAAAATAAATATTTTTCTTGCTTTTTATAATATTTTTTAGTATATTCTATTTTGTAAAGGCATCAATTCCTCCCCCGATTGAAATCGGGGGCTTCCTTGATGCAAACAATGTGATTTATCACAATTATTAGCAAGGTATTATTCTGAATTGCAGGGATTGGATGATAGTGGAAGGTCTGATTTATTGTATAAAATACAAGATCAATTAACAAGTAAGTTTACTGATTTCTACGGACCTAATGGAAAATAAAAGAGAAATAATGAATTTATCTGATTTATCCGAAATAAATAAAACATTTTTTAAAAATAAATTTAATATAAAAATTTTAAAAAATAAAGATATATTTATTTTTAAAAAATGCGAGATTTCAGATTATTGTTTTTATTCAGATTCTTTTAAGTTCGAAGTAAATGGTCTTTGCAGTAATATTTATTTAAAAAATAATATAGAAATAAATCTTCAGGATAAGATTATTGTATATAAATCAGTTGAAATAGATAATTTTTTAGAAGATTATTATATAGAAAAAGATAATGATTTTGGTTTTTCTTCGTATTATTTTAATGATACTGAGTGTTCGATTTTTTCTTGAAAATATCAATTAGATGGAATTTGTAAAAACTTTAACTCCTTAAATTATTCCTTTTTTTCTAATAGTTTTTTCCTTTCTTTTGATTGTTATTCTGTAAAAAAAGTATATAAAAATAATAATAAAATAGTTTTATTGGATTTTGAGGAATAAAATTTTGAATATTGTAGAAAAAAAAATAATTATAGACATAAGACAAATTTTATTACAAGATAAATTAGAAATGGTATTTAACCTTAATGAAACTAATTTTTATTTTTATGATCAAAGAATAGATGATTGTAATAGTAATAATGATATATTTGAAATACAATTTGATAATAGTAATCATTGGGATAATAATAATTGTATTAAAAATAATCAAATAGGTTGTTTTGGGATAGACAGAAAAGGATATATTAAAACAAAAGAATATATGTTTGATATCTTTATTACAAACTTTAAAATAGATAGTAGAGAAATGTCTATAAGAGATTGTATGATTTACGAAATGTCTTTTATAATAGAAAAAATAAATAATATAGAAGATTCTACTTATCAGGAATTTGAAAAAGAAGAAACAAGAGAATTTACTATTGCGGACTTATTAGATTTAGATTAACAAAAATATGCAAGAAAAATTAATAGATATTTTTAAAAATTATAATTTTTATGAAACAGTTTTAGAGATAGATACAATAAAATATGTTTTTAATGATTGTTATTATCTTTTTAGTAAAGATAATACATATAATGTTTTATCATTATTTGTAAAAAATGATTTCTCATATAACAAAAACGAATCTATTTTTTATAATATAGATAATCCTAGTGATATAGATAGTTATTTATGTCATTTTTATTCTAAGGAATATATTGTTAAAGGTTTTTTAATAAAAGTAATTCCATCTAATGAATTCACAAAAGATTCAAATGGAAATATACTTCATAAATTAGATATATTTTTTGATTTAGATAAGATTAAAGATATTAGAAATGGAAATTTAAAATTAATAGATTTATTGGATTTAGATTAAAATGTTTCAAGAAGAGCAAATATATTATCATTTAAAAAATAATATTTGGAATTTAGAATTAGATAATGCAGAAATAATATTTAATAATATAAAATTTGTTGCTGTAGAAGATTTAAGAAAAACAGAAGAAGGGTCACAGATATATAGGATATACGGAGATATTCCAACAGATATTGGATATGAATTTAGTATTTGGGATGAACCAACATTATTTCCTAAAATTGGACATTTGATTTCTTTAGACCAAAGATATTTATTAAGATGTGCTTTTTTATATATTGATATATCTGAAAAAAGTTGTATATGTAATTTAAATTTAATTAAAGGGGTAGAATATGAGATTGACGATAAAATAGAAAAAGATAAAGAAATTATAACATTTTTAGATTTATTGGATATTGATTAATTTCAGAATATCTTCTTCTTTTGCATTAATTGCTTGTAATATTACATTTAGGGGTTTATTTAGAATTTTAGCTGCTAAGTATCTGTGATGTCCATCTTGTATAATAATTTTTCCATCAGAGAATAAAGAAGCATTAATAGGTTCAGATAAATCTATAGTTTTTGCCCATTCAATGGGGGAGAGTTTGCTATATTTTTGAGATGTTATCGCTCCGTTTATTTCTTCTTTATTTAATGGAATTAAATAAGAGGGATGAATTTTAGTAATTTGTTTTACTATCCCGTGATATTTTTGAGCTATTTTATACCAGTTCATTATTATTTTCTCTTTTTTCATCCTTATTAATATCTACTCTTTTTTCACCCTTATTAATATCTAACTGTTCATCTTCTCCAACAATTTGTTTAGATATTGTTTTTATTACAGATGGATTAAAGATAATATAATGAACAACTCCATTTGTTCTCGGAATAATAATTCCATCGTATCCTAATTTTACCATATTTTGTAAATAATCTATTGGTTTATACCTATAATGATCTATCCATACTTGTTGGAAAGCATCATTGGGATTTTTACTATAATTAATTATGTCATTAAATGCTTTTATGAAAGCTGGATATGGTTTTTCCCCCCAATTACTTATAGAGCTTTCATAGAATTCTTCAATTTCTATTTTTAAAATATCTTTTTCTGAATTAATTCCCATAGACCAAAGTAACAACTGCTTTATTTCTTTTTGAGGTATTTTTCCACTTATTTTAACAACTTTATTTAAATTTAAATCAACTGTAAAAATAGTTGAAGTTCCTTTTCCTGGTTTTAATACAGCATAAGACATAGCATCTTCGATATCATTAGTAAAATAAATTCCAGGTCCCTCCTGAGAAAAGCCCTGTCCGGCCCCTGAAATATTCCATTCTATATTCAATGTCATTGTTCCATGGTATGCCCTTATTGTTTGTGCTATTTTATACCAATTCATTTATATTCTCATTAATAGGGATTAAAACCTTAGGATTTATTATTACAACTTCGGGAAATTCTCCAGCAGCGTCCATTCTATATATTACATCGTATTGTTGAGCCGATTGGTTCCAATCGTCATTTTGATGTTTTTGTGTAAAATCTTTTTCATTAATTACTTTTGCATTTTTATCTATTTTAGCTTCAATAACTTGGCTACTTGGTTTTACTCCATCCATAGTGGAATATTCCTCAGCCTCTTCTTTTATAGATGTAAAATATAGTCCTTTAAATCTATTTCCTATACTTGGAAAGTTTTTACTATTATAATTTAAATTTAAATTATTAATATTTGCTCCTGGAGAAGAAGTTCCATGGTAAATAACAACGTCTTTTATATCTGTTGGTACGTTTTTTTCTTTTATTGTCCATTTATTTTTATTTTCTGGCGCAAAATAATTTGCTCTTAGATTTGGGATAATTTTGACTTGTTGTCCATCATTATAATATATATATCCGTCTCCTCCTTCATGGTATCCGATAGGAAGTTTTTCTTGGTAAAATAGTTCCATCATAGATTGAGGATCTGAATGAGTATGTTTTTCCCCATAAGTATTTAGCTGTCTTTCTATTTCTTGTAAATTATTTATTTGAGCTATTTTGTACCAATTCATTATTATCCCTTATATTTTGTGGAATTTGATTAATCCATTTTTCTTGGGTATAATCATAAATTTCTCCTGACGGAGATATTCCAAATGCATTATAAATATTATGTAGTTTTCTTATATAAAAACCAGAGCCTTTTCCTCTTTGTTTTGCAAAGTCTCTAGCATCGGCATATTCCTTATCTAAAACAATTTTTAAGTCATTTATCGTTTGGTCGTCTACTTTGCCTCTCCAAGCCCTTCCAGCGGCGTTCTCGCTTATAATATCGTTCCCAGCATGAGTTGTAACTCTTTGAATTAAAGTCAAAACAGAGATAGGATATTGTTTAGCTTTATAATCTCTAAAAACATCAACAAAATCTTTAACTGTATTTATTGAAAGTTTTATATCTTTTTTATTAATTTGTGCGGCTTTATACCAATTCATTCACATTTTCTCCTAAAATAATTTTATTTCCATATAGTTTTTTTACATCTTGTATATATTTTTGTAATGCATTGTCATTATTATTGTATTTTATATTTATTTTTGTGTATTCTGTAGAGTACCTATCTATTATCAAAGTTGAAACAACTTCTATTCTATTTTTTCCTTTATATGAAATGTTATTAATATTTCGAACATTATATGTATGTATATTATTCATATTTGATGTAAATCTATGGGATTTTGTTATAAACCTATCAAAAGATTGACGAAAATCTTCTACAGATTGACTAACTTTTAGATTTTTAGTAAAGGGGTATGATTCAAAAAAGCTTTTAGGATCATATAGTATATTGTTTATATTTTCTACTGCAATAGATAATTCTTTAATAACAAATTTTTTAATAAAATCTTCTATATAAGGATATAGATTATTATAAACTCTTTCATCGAATCCTGGGTGTCTTTTTTTTATAATTTCTTCAACATATTTTTTTATAGCTATGTCTATATTTGGAAAATTATTTTTTATCCATTCGGCATACCCATACAGTCCTTGAGATTTGACCACTTTATTAACAATAACTGACGGATTGATTACTAGATCTTCATCTATTAAAATATTAGGAGAAGTATCTTCTATTTTTACAACTGCAATTACAATTTCATTATCTTTTATATCATATTTATAAGATGCTGTTTTTCCAGAAGAAATAGCTATTTGTAAATTTTCTGTTAGATAAGTTCCAGTATAACTTTCAAGACTTCTTAATTTATTTTCGTTTTCAAAATTATTATCATAAATCTTTTTTTTATAATTAACTAATCCCTCAGAAAGAATAGAGGATAAATTATTGAGACTAGTCCCATGATATAAATATCTTACTTCTGCATATTTAATTAGTTTTTTATACCAGTTCATATTAAATCCTTAAAAAATTATATTTATATTTAATTATTTTTGTATAAATATCCTTGTTTTTAAGAATTAATAGATTTTAGATTTGATAATCAAAATTAGATATTAAAAGCTCTGTTTTTGAATTTGCCCCATTTATAGTACATTTCATTGATATTTCTTTAATATTTGCCCATTCATATAGAGTTTTTATGTAGGGATTGTTATCATATGATAATAACCATTTATTTTTGCTTTTTTTTAACAGTTCTTGTAATCGAATATGGTCTTTTTCTAAAAAACCGCAAATATAAAGAGAATTTCCTTGTTCATAATAGGGTGGATCTAAATAATAAAAACTATTATAATTTTCTCCAAACGATAAGACATCTTCAAAGTCTTTATTTTGGATATCATCACTTATAATATTTTTTTTAGATAATAACTTATATATTTTTTGTATATTTTTAATTATATTATTAGGATTCCATCTGCACCCTACAGAATAAGAAGATTTTTGATTTTTTCCTCCTATAGGTCCTCCTGCTTTTAATCCTAATCCAGAATATGAGAATTGATGAATAGCTATTTTCATTACAGCTATTTCTACTGTAGAAAAATTTTGTAATAAAAAATCATTATCATTAGATAGTTTTTGTTTTATAGTATAAAATGCCTCTACTGAGGGCACAATTTTATTTATTTCAGATATTAAGATATCTATATTTTCTATTATAGATCTCCAAATACAAACTATTCCTAAGTCTTTATCATTTAATAAATAATAATTAAAATTAGATATTTCTATAATAGAAGAAGCTATTGAGCCAGCCCCTAAAAAAGGTTCTATATATAGTTGATTATTATCTTCATAAGATGATTGAATTATAGGGATAATGTGTTTTTTTAATTTTGTCTTTCCGCCTGGGTATCTTATCATATTTTACTTTTTTTTAATATTTAATTGTTTAAGTTCATTTTCTTTAATATAAAAGTTATATAAGTTTCCTTTAGTTTTTGGAATTATATTTTTTCTTAAGATATCTACACGATAGTTTTTTCTTTCTTCTTTGTTGATCAATATATCTTTTATATAAATGTATCCATGTATTTTCACATTTATTGTATCAGAAATTTTATCTTTTCCTAATCTAAAGTCTTTTTTAGATATATCTATTTCTTTGTTATCTTTAAAATATTTTGCTGATTCAATAGATGTAAATACTATTATATCAGATTTATAATTTCTAAGATTTCCATGTTTATTAGTGGCATTTATATAAAATTCTCCAAATATTTTTTTATTTTGGTATAAATCTAATGGGAGATAAAGTTGGCATTTTACATCTATTTTTTTATTTTTATAAACAAAGTCATATCCGGGATCTCCATCATTGTATATTTCTTTATCTATATCTATATTTAATATTTTAGACATAGATAGTTCCCCATAGAGTCCTAGTCTTTCAATATAATAATCATCGGAATCTGAGTTTGCTACTCCTTTTCTATAATTATTTTGTTGCCAACGAGAATTATAATATTTTCCTCTTTGTTTTGCAAGTTCATTTATGAAAGAAATATCTTGTTTATTTAGTGGAATTATCATTATTTCTAATATATTATAGTAGAGGAAGTCATCCAGTATTTTTTTATAAATTGAAAATCGTGTAAATTTATTATTTCATCTTTATTTATATCGATATTTGATTCTCCTTCAAAAAGCCAATTTTCAAAGAATAGGCATAGATCATAAATATCCACAGTTCCATCTTTATTAAAATCTGAGGGGGGATTTAATTCAACAGAGGGGATTATTTCTTCAATCCACTCATAATAAGATGCGATATTATGATCTTCAAATACTGCATTAGTAGGGCAAAAAGAGCTATATCCGGAACTATTAACAGAGACATGAATTCCTATTAAGTAGAAAAATCCATCTTCATATAAAAATGAGCCTCCTCCAGAGTCATATTGAGATACAGAGCATTCATTAGATGTAATATTAATGGATTCTAATTCATCAAAATCATAATACAATGAATTTCCAAGAATTGTTCTTACTTTATTTGTACCTAGTCTAAAATTTATATTTCCTTCATTTTTCCAATAATATCCACAAAATTGTTCATTTCTATAATAATTATCTCCTCTGCCCTTTCCGAATCCAGTAATGTATATTTCTTTTTCTAAAATAGATGTGTCTAGATTTTGTTTTAAAATAGAAAAATTTGAAAAATTAGCATTATTTAATTTAGCAATAGTTATATCAAAGATAGGGTGTTTAAATATTTGAGATATTGAATAAGGGGTAGAATTTATTTCTACAATTGTATTTATATCTCCTCCTTGGTGAGACGTAGTTATTATATATTCTGGATGGATTACGACACAAGAAGCATTATTTCCCCATCTACCAACTATTTTTTTAAAATAATTGTTTATAGGAATATTATTGTTTTCTAGTTCTGGATATAAGATTATTCCAAAAGATAATGAATAGAAAAAAAGAATTAAAAAAATAGAGGAAAAGATATTTTTTATTATCAAAATTTTATCCTAAAAAAAGAATCTTTATTAAAAGTAAAATAGGGAATTAAATATTATTGTATAATATATTTGATTTTCAATAATTTGTCAAGTGAAAAGTTTATTTAATTTCAATATTATATATTTTCTCTGCTTTTTCAGTCACGTTGCAATTAGCTTCTACCATAGATTCGATATCTAAAACTAATTTAGCTGGAAGATAATTTGCTTTTAATAAATATAGGGCTTCTGCTCTATGTCCTCCTTCTAAAATATATAATCCTTGTTCATCCATTACAACAATTAAAGGATTTATTTCATTAGATTGTTTTATTTGTTGAGCTAATAAATTTATTCTATTTATTTCTTGCATTGAATAGGATGTTCCAGAAAGAGAGAATTCAGACAAAGGAATATTTCTTATTCCTGGGACAATAATATAATCATTTAAAGAAGAAGCAATAGAAGACATATTTGGAATATCTTCTCTCACAATTCTACTATCTGAATATCCATTGATTTTAGGATAGAATTGATCTAATTCTTCTGGAGAAAGAATAGTACAGTTATTATTTTGGGCTATTTTATACCAGTTCATTTATTCCCCTTATCGTCTATATCGAACGCTTTAAGATTCCCATTTTTATCATACCCTAAATTTTCTGGTCTAATATCTGATGCCTCTATTCCTAAGTTTCTATATGCCCTATTAATATTTTCTAAATCATTAATAAAACTAGATAATTCTTGATATAATATTTTATCTTCGGAGGTTAATTCGTCTTCATCTAAATATCCTAAGTATTGTATTTGCAATCCTTGTTGTTCTAATAAATTTTGAAGTTGATAAAATTTATTCTCAATATCTGTATTGTGTTCTAATTTTTCTTGTAATATAAAATTATATCCATTAATTTTTTTTACATCATATATTTGAGCAAAATGGGTAGTATTTCTACCCATTAGACTTTTTGCAATCTCCACTTCGCTAGAAGAACTTGTAATTTTTAAAACTTGACCATTATCTGTTTCGTATGCTTCTCCAAAGTCTCCTTTTCCCATATAATGAAAAAAAGACAAGTCAACTCCAATAGATTTAGCATATAGTTCTAATGGAGACATATAGTTATTTTGCGATATTTTATACCAATTCACAGTGTTGCCCTATTTTTTAAATAAATTTTTAAATGATTTTGATAATTTAGAATCATAATAGTTAACTTTGTTTAAATATTTATATCTTCATCAATAATTTTTTCGTATTCTGGGTATTTATCTGTTAATTCTCCTAATTTTTCAGCAAAAATTTGAGAACCTACTTGGTCTGATTTATATTTAAACATTTCTTTTAACAATGATAAATAATATTTTTTAAAACTTTCATAATCATTAAAATCTGGAGTAACAGAAGAAATTTTTTTATTGAATGTAGATATTATTTCGTTGTAACCTTTTTTATTAAAATATTTATTTACAAATTTTTGTCCTTCATTTGTAGGAGAGCCATATTCTATAGGATATCCTTTATACTTATTTTTTAAAAAATCTATTAATTGTGTTGCAACTCCTTGTCTTTTAAATTCATTTTCAGTTCTTAGCATAATAATATAGACCTGTTTTTCTATATTATTTAGAGTATAAGTAACGTGTCCCACTTCAGTATAATTGGGTAAAAAAGCGGATATTCTCCTATACTCGCCTATCCCCCCTCCAGAGAGACCATCTTCGAAAATTAAATTCATTTTTTGACTTTTTTTATACCAATTCATTTTTCTAATACCTTCAAAAATTGAGGAGGAATCGTATTTAAAAATATAATAGTATCATCAGACAGTCCATCTGAAGAGTAACTTTCTTCAAAATTCATATTCTCGACATCTAATAAATACGCTAATGAATTCAATGCTTCTGAATCTTCTAATGGACTTTCTTGTTTTACGGTAGGCATATAATTAGATTGTTTCATTTTTCCAACATCTATTTCAATTACAACATTGTAATAATTATAGGCTGTTTCTGAATCTGGGCTTGTATAAACTCCATCTGGGTCATATTGATTAGACATCCCCCTTGTTTCCGACCTAGGAACCAGCCCTTCTTTCATAATATTTTCTATATTTTCTTCAGATGTTCCATGGTAAAGTTTAAATCCTGGATAAGCGTTATCCCAAAATTCTTGATTCATATCTACTTCTTTAACATACTGCCAAACATTATCACCTAAATCATAGAGCCATTCTTTAGAATTTTCTATACTAAAAGGATATTCTAAAAATATTAAACCAGTGTTATTTCCTTCATAATTATAAATTTTTATAGCTTTTTGACCCATAGGAAATTGGATATAATCATATTCGAACCCATTTTGCTCTATTATATACTCTACTTCTTTTATATTCACTGCGTTTTCTATATCTTCCTTTAGATCTCCTGAAATTACAGGAAGTCTTGGATTGTCTTCTTTAGGCTGATTATAATATGGCTCTGGTTGTTGTTCTAACTTAGGATCATCGTTCCATAAATATTGTTGAGTTTGTGCTAATTTATACCAATTCATTTTAAATATTCCTATAAAAATAATGAATATCTTTATTAATATCATAAATCCATACAATATTTTCTGAAATATTTTTTTCACATTCAAAATTAGAAGGATTTTGTAATATTTGTATTTTTTGTTGAGAAGGAACAAAAGGAATTATTTCTTTTATATTCCATGGTTTTACATCTTCATTATTTTCGTCAATCATTTGCGCCATTTCTGTTGCATCCCATATTCCTAGAATATCAACTGTATCTTTACAATTTCCAATATATTCATATTTTGTTTGTGCTATTTTTTTAAATTTAGTTTTTTTATACCAATTCATTATATAATTAAATCCTCTTTTTAATGATAAACATAAATTTTTTCTGCTTTAGGGAATTTTTGTTGAAGTAATCTAATAATAGTATTTGGAACACCTCTATTTTGTTTCATAATATTATATGGGATGTTTACAGAAATTATTTTATATCTTGGGTCGTATCTTCCAGAAAGATGAGCCGATGGCTCAAACTCTTCTTCGAAGGCGGTATTGTGATCTGATACTTCGTTAGATTCTGGAACAGTAAGTATTTGTCCGTTTATATATGCCCACATAATATTAGGATTTTTTGTTTTTATATCTTTAAAAAGAGGAGCATGTCCTATTTCTAGATAGGATTTATCTTTGGGGTCTTCTATAATTTGCTGTGCTTTTTTATACCAGTTCATAAACTATCCTTGTGAGACGAACATATCTCTTATCCCATTCATTTGATTTTCAAAAATATAAGCTTTATCGTCATCTATATCAGAATGTAAAAATCCAACTATATCTTTAGCCGGATATTTTAATCTTCCATTATTGTATCTTACAGTTACATAAAAATCTCCCCATTTATTATATGCTTTTTCTATCATATCTTCATTTATAAATTTCCCCATTCCCTCTTTTTTAGGATCAATATCAAGAAAATATTCATACTGTCTCATTTTTTGTTCTTCTGTCATTTGTGGTTGAGAGTTATAAACTTCGTTCATAGCTTTTTCCATTGTTTGAGAAAATTCTTCTTCTGATGCATATTCTGTCCAATACCAATTTTTTAATATTTCTGAGCTATTTTTAATTACTTCATTATTTGCATTGTTATTTTTTAATTCTTTTTGAAGAAAGATTATTGCTTCTTTTAAATCCATTGTTCCGATTATTATATTGGACTTAGCTTCTTCTAGTGATTCACTATGAAATTTTTCTATAATTTTTTCAGATTTTTTAATTTCTAATTTTCTAGCTGTATTTTCTTTTATAAGATTTGTTTCATTTTCTAAAAAATTCATATTTTGTCTTGATAGCGATGCTTTTTCAACATTTTCTGTTCTAATTAAATTAAAATTTTCATCTATTTTATATAAGGTTGGAACCACAATTCCATTTTTTGTTTCTTCATTATCAAATCCACTTTTTTGAATATAAATATCTACATCTATTCCTATTTTTTTTCCATAACTGTCAGCCCATGACTGTATCTGTAAAAAATGTTCTTTATTATTGATTATATTTTCTCCCCATACAATAGCGTATATATAAGGGGCATATTTAAATAAGTTTTTTATATTTCGAAAAGAGGAACCGACTTTAATATCTTTTGTTATTATAGATAATTTATTATATAATTTAACAAGAAAATCTATAGAGTTATAGGAATAATTAATAAGTTTTTCAATTTCTTCAAAAGATAGATTTTTTGGATCTGATTCTAAAAAGTTATCTTTATTTGCTTTTTTATACCAATTCATAAACTTTCCTTATTTCCTTATTTCGGCCATATCATATATCCAGGAATATCCACTACAACTTCCTTCCACAGATAAACATTCTTTATTATATTTTTTTAATATTTTATATAAATTTTTTATACACATTTTTCCATATTTATCTTCCCAAATTACTATTTTTCTATCTGAATCTTCTGCCCAAGAATTTCCATTCCACATTGCTATTTTATATATTCTACAAAAATAACTAATAGCTTTAGTTCTTTCCCATTCATTATCTATTTCCTTATTAATCACTTCTTCACATTTCCTTATAGACTTTTCACTAAACAATTTTAAATATGTTTCTCTATAGGGGAAATTAATATTATTTAAATATTCTCTTCTAACAAATTCTTTATTATTTTTCATTGTTTTTTTTACTTTTTTGATTCTGTCTAATATTATTGCCATCACTAATCTACCTCAAGAGCAATATTTAAAATTTGTTTTTTTTATACCAATTCATATAAATTCTCTTTTTTATAAATTCTATTTTTTTATAGTTTAGCCAAATTATACCAATTTTTAGAAGATGATTCCTTCATATGATCTTGAGTTTCTTTTCTTCCATCTTCTATTAGGGAAATTTCTTTTTCTCCAGCTATTTTATCTAAATATTCTTGGAATTCTCCTACATGTTTTTTTTCTTCATCTGCTACGTGTATAAATATTGTTTTTGCCACTTGGTCATCAGTAGCATTTGCATATGCTTCATATAAGACTATAGCATCTTCTTCTGCTATTATAGATTGTCTTAATGCAGCAATAAGTTCTTCTTTTGTTAGTTTATCTTTAGGGATTTTTACTAAGAAAGGGTTTGTAATTTCTGCTGACATTTTTTTCATAATATTCTCCTTTATTTTCCTTTTATATTTACTATTAGAACAGGAATTTTAGAAACATTTAATTCTTTAGCCAATAATGCTCGATGGAACCCCTCTTGATCTCCATATTCTTTTCCGTAGTAAATAATAAAAGGCATTGGGGGTTTAGACCCTTCCATCCACATTTTTTTATATTTATTAATTTTTTCTGGGTTATTTCTCATATCTAAAATCATTTTTTTGTATTTATCAATTGTTACGGATGGATTTAGTTTTTGAAAATTTAAAAAACCCTCTGACACACATTTATCTATATATTCTTCTGGAGACATCCATACTATTTCAGAAGAAACTCCTTTAACATCTTTCATATATTCTTTTTGAGTCAATTGTTTTAAGGTATTTGTTTTATGATCATAATGCGGTATTAATTTTTTACTTTCTCCAATTGTTTGATCATAATAGGGGAAATCAGTAGTTTTTGTATTAAACTCTAATGGATTTCCTAGGTTATCTTTTTGAGATTTTTTATACCAATTCATTATTTTTATCCTATTTTTAAATAATAACATATTATATTATAATAATCTACAATAAATCCTTGTTTTTTAAAGGATAACATACGATTTAATATAATGTTTATTTTTAATCTAAAAAATAAACATAAGGAGTTTTTAATTTGGAAGATCTCTCTTTTTACAAAAATCTTGTTGAAAATCATGGTTCTCCTTTAATAATATTCTATAAGAATAGACTAATTAAAAATTATAATAATTTAAAAAATGCATTACCTAATGTTGTTATTCATTATGCTATAAAAAGCAATTCTAATCCACTTATCGTAAAAACTCTTAATGATATTGGCAGTTCTTTTGATGTTGCTAGTTCTACAGAGCTTAAATATTGTTTAAAAGACAACGTTCCAATATCAAATATTCTTTATACTCATCCTATAAAAACAAAAGAAGAAATTCTATTTTTTAAAAATAACAAAATAAATACATTTGTAATAGATAATATTTCAGAAATAGAAAAATTGAGTGAAAATGATAATATTTTGATTAGAATAAAGCCTGTAAATATAGATTGTAAGCATAATTTGTCTAAAAAATTTGGATGTGATATAAGTGATATTTTTAATATTTCTAATAAAATAAGACAAAATAATATGAATTTAATTGGGATATGTTTTCATGTTGGATCACAAACATTAAATCCAACTCCTTATTTATCTACATTAAAAATACTAGTAAATATATATAAAAAACTAGAAAAAAGTGGATTTAATTTATCAATTTTAGATATTGGAGGAGGATTTCCTAATTCTTGGGATAATAAAGTAGATATATTTGAATTTTGTTCTCCTATTAGAGAATATCTTAAAAACTTTGATAAATATAAAATAATAGCAGAACCAGGAAGATTTTTAGTATCTGATACATGTGAGTCTATTTTTTCAATTATTGGAAAAAATTATAGAAATAATAAGCTTTGGTATTATGTAGATGAGGGGATTTATAATAGCTTTTCAGATATTATTTATGATAAAATCTCATATCCAATTTATGATTTATATAAGCAAGAAAAAGAAATTTGTATTTTAGCTGGTCAAACTTGCGATAGTATAGATGTTATATGTAAAAATATACAATTATCTAATAATTTAAATTATGGAGATATACTAATTTCCTCAGATATTGGAGCGTATAGTTCAGAATGTGCTTCTTCTTTTAATGGGTTTTTAAAAACGAAATATGTAGGGGTTTAACTATATTTTAAAAAATAAAGGAAATATATTAAAAAAATACAATAAAAAACGTAATAAAATTATATTTAAAGGATAGAAAAAATATGAATATATCCAAATTATTAAAAAAAATAAAATTTGCTCAGTTTGAAGAAGTAAAAGAAGAACATATTTTAAATAATTTACCTCAAGCTGCTGATCCGACTATTCCCGATTCAACTAATATTTCTCCAAATAATGTTGCAAATATTCCAACTTCTCCTCCAATTAAATCAAAGGGAAGTTTTATTAGTAAAATAGTTGTCTATAAAGATGTTTATTTATATCTTCAATTAATTCCTAAGGGAGTAAATATTTTAGAAATAACCCCTTTAATGAAATCTTTAGGATACGCTTGGAAATATGGAAATTTTTCTAAAAGAGTAGCTCCAGATCAATTATCAAATATCGAACAAGAATTTACAACTATAGAAAGTAATGGATATAATGTAGAAAAAGATGCATTAATAGACCTGCAAAATAGAAACACGGGGAATACAGAAACTCCCGTTCAATCTGGAGAAACTAACTTAGAAGGAAAGACAAATGAAGAAAAAATAGAAACAATTAAAGAAGCAATCCCCTCTAAACAATATAAAATCACTAAAGAATATGTAGATAAACAGATTGAAAACCTATTTAATAATTTTGGGTCAGAAGAAACTCAGAAATTTTTAGATGAACAATTTAAGTTAAAAACTATTACTGCAGATGGGTTTCATCCATATAGTTTACAAAATAATTATTTAATAATGCTTCAAAATAAGAAAAAAAATCCTATAACTGGAGAAATAGAAAGGAATTCTGGATATGTAGCATCTAAAACAAATTGGAAAAAAATAGGAAGAATTCCAAAAGAAGGTGAATCTGGAATGTATATTTTTAGACCTGATATCAAAAAAATAACAGCAGAAAATCTTCAGAGGATATATTATCTTATTATTAATTTATATCAAAGTGAATTAAATAAACCTATAAACGAAGTTTCTAATTTATTAGGAACTATAAGAAGTAATATTGATTATAAGAATTATAGGCCATCTAAAAATAAAATATCTTATAGTGATTATATTTATATAAAAAATGAATTATCAAAAACAAATCAATTTAAAACATTAAATGATTTTATCAATTTATTAGAAGAAAAGATATCTGGAGTTTCAGATAAGAATGAATCAATAGATAGCTTAATGACTGGTTTTAAATTTGAACCAATCGCTTTAGACATGAATCAAACACAACCAGACCCAGAATGGAAAGGTGTTGACTTTGAAGAACAAGCTAATAAAGTGAGATCAATGTGGATGGGATTAGATAATAAACCATCAGAAAAAATAGACGCATTATCTGATACTTTAATTAAAGCAATATCAGAGGGGAAAGTTGGAGGAAAAAATATTAACGTATCCTTCAAGAATACTGGTAGATCTGGAGGATATTCTGCGAACGGAGAAATTGCAATAGATAAATTATCTCAAGGATTAAGAAGATTTAAAACATTAGTACATGAAGTTGCACATGAATATTTACATTGGGGAAAAAGAACTGATAAAAAAGGTAGAATAAATGAAGAAATACAAGCTGACCTAACGGCTATGATAATCTTGAATTATTATGGATTTCCAGATATCCAAACAACAACAAATTATTTAAAAAATGTTGTAAAAGATAAAAAAGATCTAACGGATGCTATAAATGAAGTTCTTGCTGCGTCAAACGCAATTATTTCCTCTATAGAAGAAGAAAAGCTAGAAGTTGGAACAAACATTGGAGGAGAAAATCTAATGCAAGCAAAGAATTGGTATGAAAGAATAAAATTGGCTCATTATTCTGAAAAAGAAAAACCAGGAGAAGGATATGGAGGAGAAGGTCAATTTCAGGCACGATATATCGAAGATAGAGCAAGGGAAAACGAAGAATGGATAAAGCTAATGAGAGCCGCTATAAAAGAAGATTTAAGAACAAGATCTCAAGACAGAACAAATAGAGTAATGCAAAGACTTTTGGATATAGGATATGCAAGACAAAATATTATATCTTGGATTTTAGGTCCAGCTATGCATGGAATTAAAGTGAGGTAAAAAATGAACTGGTATAAATTGGCTCAATTTACAGAAGAAAATATAGAAGGGACTGATTCTCCAAATGTTGTTATAGAACCTGTAGAGCCTATTGTTCAAGAAGTAGTTAACGAACTTAAAACTGAATCTCCAAATATTTTTCAAGGGGTAAGAAAAATAAAAATAGATATGGGATACGGGCAATTTGGTTCCGTTTCTAGTGAAGACCCATCTGATATAAATTTAAATTTTAATAGAATAAAGTCCCAATTATCTCAAGAATTTGGAACATCTTTTGATATTAATGATCCTAATCAAAAACAAAGATTAAAAAATATGATAAAAGAAACTATTATTCATGAAAAGGGGCATGTTTCTGATGCTTGGAGTGCTCATCAAAAAACTCCTGGAATAGGGGGGGCAAAATTATTTCCAGGAGGAGAAAATGTTGCAGAGCAAAATGTTAGAAAAATGATGCCTAATCTAACCTCAAAATCTAAAATAAATATAAAATAATATGAACTGGTATAAAAGAAATAAGTTAGCATCAAATAATATTAAGTTTCCAGAGAATATAGAAGAAGATATTAACGAAATATCTGAATATTGTGTTAATTATTATTTTGAAGGAAGGCAAGGGAAAGAATTTATTAAAGAAATAAACTTTATAAATCCATATAAGAATAAACAAGAAAGAGTTTATATTGTCGTTTACCCATCGACTTCAAATAAGATTGAAGCGATAGCATCTTTTAATTCTCAAAATAAAACTATTGTAATTTTTCCTTATCATAACAATACTGACAATATAAATAGATATGAATTGTTTATCCTTATAAAAAGAGCAGTTTATCATGAGATAACTCATGCAATAGACCCTAAATTATCAATTCCAAATTGGCAAAAAAATAGAATAAATATAAAATATGAATTAAAGCAAGAAGAATTTGATGCGTATTCAAAACAAATAGAAATAACTATAAAAGATAATTTAAATGAAAATAATTTTGAAGAATTCAAAAATTGGTTATCATCTTCAGATATAAATACAATTCCTTTTTATTTAGATTGGTATAAGAATAAATTTTTAAAAGAATGGGAAAAATATAAACCTATTTATATTAAGAAATTAAAACAAAGATTATATAATATTTTTATTAAGAGGTAGAAAAAATGATAAGAAATATAGTTAAAAAAGATCATTATATTTACAATGATTATGAAGAAGTTAAAAGTTGGAGTGGAGAATTATTTCATGAAAGAGCAGAGGATATAGAGCCTGAAATTTTCTTTAGAATAGTTTTAGAAGAAGCTGAAAAAATAGGGAATTTTTCTCCAATAGAGAAAATATATTATTAAGGATAAATAGAATATGAGTTTTAAAAAATTTACTAAAAAAGATCATTATATTTATAACAATTATGAAGAAGTTAAAAGATGGGATATAAATTTATTTCAAGAAAGAATAGAAGATATAAATCAGGAAGTAATTTTTAAGATAATTGAAGATGGAATAAAAGATAAAACAGCTTTAATTAGTTTAGTAGATTATAAAAAAATATAGAGAGATAATGGAGCAATATGAATTGGTATAAATTATTAAAATTAGCGGAATTTTTAGAGTATGACGACGATGAATCTACTTTTTTAGATCATCTTAAAACAATATATGAATTAGAATATAAAACATATATTTTAAGTAATTATCCATTTAAGGGATTAGAACAAAGAAAAGAAAATATTATAAAAAGATTAACGCAAAGATTAAATAATTCTATTGAAAAAGTTAAGCCTCCGTTATTATATACTTTTGAAAAATGGCTACAAGGACATGCCCTAACTAATGCAGATGCATGGGCTTCTGCAAGAATTAATAGAGAAGAAGTAGAAGCATTAGGAACAGAAAGTGCTTTATTAAATACAATTATAGAATATAGCAGATATAAAAATGGAGAAGTAGTATATTCAAATCGTCCTCCAAATTATAATAAGATTTTTTCTGAAATGATAAGAGAAGCCTTCGAAAATGAAAGTTATTTTCCAAGTTTAACAGCTTTAAAAAACACTTTAATTAAAGAAAGACAAGAAGAGTTAGACATAGAATATGAATCACAGGGGAAAAATGAATTTGGAGAAAATATGATTGGGCAACCTTTTAATTCTGATGAAGAAGCTCAACAATATATACAAAATGAAATTAACAATTTTGATTTATCTGAATATATGTATAATTATGAAATTACTTATGAAAATATAGAAAACATATTTAATAATATAGGAATAGATATAACAAGATTTATTTTTGAACTTAATAAAAATCTAATTTTCCCATTATGGTTTGAATATTGGGAAGAAAGAGGAATAGTAGAAACAAGAAAAAGAGTAGAAAATGCCTATAAAATGCTTTCTAATGCTAATAATGTAAAATCTAATATTGTTGCTATAAATCACGCATTAAATACAACTCATCAAACGGGAGACATGGTAGATTATTTTGAAGATGAAGAAAATGGAATTTCTGGATACGAAATTAAAAAACTTTTAAGTGCATTATCTTCTAATCAATATTTAAAAGAATGGAATAATGATTTGAGGAAAATTGGATTAAAGATGGTTAAACAAGTACAACAAATGGCTTTTCCTAAACAAGAAGAAGAGAAATATGAATTGGTATAAATTATTAAAATTAGCGGCAATTCCAGACTATAAAAAAATATTAGAATTGCAAAAAGCAACTGAAGGAATGATAGCCGCTATAAAGGATCCAAAAACAGGAAAAATATATACTGGTTTTTCTCATCAATCAATTATAGATAACGTAAAAGATAATGAGGTTGCTAGCAGATTATGGAAGGAACAGTTATATGATGATAATTCTGGGTTTATTGATAAAAATGGAAAATTTTTAAATAGAAATGAAGCAGAAAAACAATATCAAATACTTACTATGGAAGATCTTAAAGATTTAAGAAATAATAAAAATTTAGGTAGATTATTTCGTGGAGGAATTCCCGGAGAATGAATTGGTATAAAAAAGCAAATTTTAATAAATATTCTAGCGTAACATTTAGAATAGATGGAACGGAAAAAATATCAGAACCCATGACTAAAGAAGATATTTGTAACGATCTTTTAGATTATGTATTCTATAATACTAATCTTGCAGAAATATTTGATATTCAATGGAATGATATTGATCCGGATATGAGTTCTGGGAATCCATTTGATTATACCGGAAGTATAAATTTTTATCTAACAAATAAAGAATTAACTGCAGATATAGTCAATGATATTATTCAAGGTTATAATAATCATAAGGCTGGAGAGATAAAATTAAAAGTTTATAAAATAAATAAATCTGGACAATATGGAAGACCTGGAACAAATGTTGCCAGAATATTAATAGAACAAAATAATACTGTAAATCTATCTAAAGTTCCTTATATTAATATATCTAATGACAATGCTAAAGCTTTTCTTTCTTTATTAATAGATGAAGGATTAATAATAGATGGAGATTTTAATGGCGGGTCTTTTGATGCTATACAGGCATTAAATATATTAAATGATATAGACCAAAATGATTTCGTAATTGACCCTTATATAAGACAAAATAATGATAATTTAGATGAAGAAGATGATAATGTCCAAATATTAGATTTTGGATTAAGTAAAGAACAAATAATGAGTTATATATACAAAATTAAAGAAATGATTAATTATATAAATCAAAATAATCTCCCAAATAAAACAATTTCTTATTTTTAAAAATATGGGAGATAAAATGGAGGACGATATGAAAATAATAAAGACAGCACAATATTCTAATATTGAAGATGAAAAATTAGCACAAGACCTTATACATATTGGGTCTGGAGACTACGAGAATCCAAGGCAGTTTCCGAACCTATTATCAGTCGGAAAATCTTTAATTGAAGGGTTGGAGGCAAATAAAGAAGAATTAGAGGCTTCTTTAAAAGAAATAGATATTATTATAAATAATAAGATAAAAAATCAAGATAGATATTCTAATGATAAACTTCCAATAGTAAAACTAAAGAATATACAATCTAAATTATTAGCTAAAATTTTTGATGAAAAACCAGTCTATGCTGAAAAGAAAGATTAGTATTCAAAAATGCATTTCTTAGGAATTTGTTTATGAGAAATAAGTCCTACTTCTAGAGCAACAGACCTATTAGATATATAATTAATTACATAGCCTTTATTTATACATTTTGTTTGAGTTAATTGAACAGCCCAAGCTACTTGGGCTAATATATTTTTCCTATTAAAATCAGAATTATACAAATTTTCCGGAGATTCATTTAAAATTTTAACAATTTTATCTAAAATTTCATAGTATTGCTCTTTGCTTCCGGTAGGATTTGTTGCGGAAAACCAATTTTCTACACTTCCAAATTCATCTTTAAGTTTTTGATACATAATTCTTCTTAAATTTTGGTTCCATTTAGCACTCATCTTAATTGTCTTTCTAAAAAAATAAAATTAGTTAAATTCACACAAATTTATCATACCTTTCAATTCCTCCTATGTCAACTATAAAATCTCTATTTTTCTAAAATTCTTTTAACTATTTCGCCCCAATTATCCTTAAATTCTATAGCGCAATCATCAATGTAACAATCTGCTACAGGTTTAGAAAATTCTACTATTTCATCAAATGGAATATCTTTATTTTTTAAATATTCTTCCATTAGTTTTTGAGCATCTTTGGGTCGATTTGTTAATTCTAAAGAATTTCTACAAGAATGAATGGAAATATAGTATCCTTCTTCTTTTAATTTTTTAAGAGCTTCTTTTACTCCAGGTTTAGGTTCTGAAAAATTAGGATAAACATTATTATTTATAATGGTTCCATCAAAATCTATTACAATCCTTTTTGGCATATTTTTTATTCCCTTTTATATAAAAACTTACTAAATTTCTAAATTTTAAAATATTATTTTTTTTCCCGATAGTAACTATTAATGAATCTTTATAGATTTTTCCAGTTCTTTTATCTATTTTTTTCTTACAAACACAATAGCGATATCCTACCTTATTAAAATATAAACATTTTTTATAACTATCAATTATAGACTCTACTGTATTGTTCACGCCTAATACTTCATTCCCATTTTTATTTTTTTGATAGTATCCATCTGAGTTTAATAGACCGGCGGCGAAATTAATATTTTTATAAATATTTGCTTTAATCTTTGGTTGAGCCTTATGTTTATTTCCCCAAAACAACATACCATAGTTTTTTAATAATTTGTTTGGGAGAACAAAGCCTATCGACTGACAATTTCTATGATATTTAGGTTCAACGAAAAATTTTATTTTTAGTTTTTTAAATATTTTTTTAGAAACTGATATTATTTTTTTATCTTTTATATGAAAGGCAATAAAAATTCTTATTGTTTCTTTTGTATTTTTTCTAAGATGCCCATCCCCTAAAATTAATCCAAACAAATAAGCTACTTCATTTATATTATCTTTAAAATATTTAAATAGATGGTTATATTTTTTATAAATACTATGTTTTTCATAACATTTTACAGAACAATATTTTCTTTTAGAAGAAGACGGAGAATAAAAAACGTTTTTGCACCATAAACAACTTATTTTATTTTTTCTATAATTTCGTCCGTTAGGATCTTTGGTAACTTTAGGACCCTTATTTCTACAGCTAGAACATAAATTTTTTTCTATTTTTCTTCTTTTTATATTTTGATATAATGTTTCCCATTCTTTTCCACACTCGTCGCATTTAACTAAAACTTTTTGTCTTTTAATAATATCTCCTGTTTTTTCATTTCTATGATAATATTCAGAATCTATGATCATTTTTTATTCTTCCTTGTTATATTTTAATATTTTTGTTCTTATAATTGTTTCTTTTTCTTCTTCTGTCAGATATTCCCAATATTCTTTATAATTAAAATCAGGATTATACAATATCACATCTTTTCTTTGTGATTTATCTAATTTACTCCAATATTTTTTATAATCAAAAAGAGCAAAACAACTAATATTTGCAACAAAAACATCATTATTTCTTTTAGGAGAAACACAAGTCCACAAATTTTCATAATTTATTAATTCTTCTGGAATTATATTTGTAAGATAAAATTTCTGACATCGTAATTGATCTCCAAAAATTTTAATTTTATTATTTTTTAATGGAACATAACATTCAAAAACTTTTTCTCCAAAAGAAAAAACACTAGCAAAGGAGAGAAATAAATTTAATCCATATGAACATTCTTTATCGGACATATCTATATCTAAGGCTTCATACCAATTATTTAATTCATAAACATAATTTCTCATATGATTTGAGAGATTATTATGCAAAGCTTTATAGGCAATATAGCATTCTTGTCCTTGGAATGTAATAGTTTTCATTTTTTCCTTTAATATAATTTTCTTCTAATGCTTCTTACTTTTGCCCAAATTTTTTCAATTTTATTTTTAAGATAATCTTCGTTTTCGTCATCCTCTAATATTTCTTCTATTTGACATTCTATATCATCTATTGTTCTCTCTATTTCGAATATATAATTTTCAAAAATTTGAAATCTAATTTCTTTAGAGTTTTCAAATTCGTCAAATGGAATAGCATTATCTACACAATAATTAATAAAGCATTTCCAAGAGCAACATTGATTATATTGTGTTATCCAAATTTCTCCACAATAAGGGCAAACTTTATGATTTTTCATTTTTTATTCCTAAAATCTATATAATCCAAAATTTCTTTAGATAACTTGAACCATTCTCCGTGATGATGATATTTTTTAAACAAAGTGTGTAATTCTTTTTCTTTTTTAAGCCCCCCATTTTCACTATAAATAAGAGATATTTTACATGGAGAAGAATTTTTTAAAGAACTTAATCTATTAAGAAGATGAGAGGTTCTTCCTATTTTTACTAATCCGTTTTCAGATTTGATAAAATAAATGTGTTCTAGAATATTTCTATTTTCTATTGTACTATTTTTTAGATATAATAAAATATTCTTTTTTATTTCAGATGTTGGCATTTTAGAAATTTCTAATATGTTGTTTCTATTCAGATTAGAATCAAAAATTTTATCTTTAATTTCTTCTTTATTATCGAATTCTTTTAATATTATATCTATAGCTTTTGTAAGAACTATATGATGCCCTACTCCTCTATAGGATATTCCGTATTTTTTCGCTAAAATTATAGCTGTTGGACCTTTTTTTATTTTAGATACATCTTTTTGATACCAACCTTTTTCTTGTTTTGTCTCTAAATATTCTTTTCCTATTTCATATGATAATTTATTAATCATTTTTACTCCTGGAATTTATAGACCACAACATTAACATCTCTTTTCAGCCAAAAATCTTCAATTAATTCTAATATAAATTTCCAATCTCCTCCCGATCTTAAACTGCCAAATTTGGGTGTATGTATTGCAAAATTCTCGTATTGTTTACAATATTTATATACAGATTCCATACATATAGCCAAAGCTCTATAATTTAATGGTCTTATATTATTATGATTATTAAATAGATTATTTTGAGCTATCATATTTGCAACAATAAGATTATCATTAACTTTAACAAAATCTGTTTTTCCTAAAATGGTTTTATTATCATCTTTATTATTTAGACAAATATTTTTGTATTCTTTCTCTATAATATTCCATTTATTTTTTAAAGCTAAGGCTACGCCCGCACCGAGTAAACCAAGATTATTAGCCACATGCGGGATAACTACTACCTCTTCTCCAAATTGAGGAATATATTCAGTGACATCTCCAGTTATTTCAATTATTTTTCCAGACATTTTAATTTTCCTTATTTAAATTTTTTTTTATTTCATTTATTTCTTTTTTAAGAAATTCTAGTCCTTTATCTGAAAGCAAAATATAGGCATTTCTTCCAATATAGGAAAGCGTCTCTTCTTTTTTTATCATATCTAAAGCATTTAATACAGATATAGATTCATTATTCCCGTAGAAATAATCAATATTTTTTTTGTTATCCATAACCCTAGTATCAAGACCTTTAATAGTAAATATAAAATTTGGATATATTTTTTTTATAATGCTTTTATAGACTTTAGGATTAGAATCTATTTTATCTCTATAATATTTGATTTTAGAAAATATAAAATCTTCTGGACGAATTAAAGTGATATAAAAAAGATTTGTGCTTATAGAAAAGTGATATATATCTATATTCTTATCTATATCTTCTATCTCTTGTTGAGAAAAAAGTGACAAAATAATATCGCTTTGTTCCATTAATCTTTTTATAGAATTATTAAAATTCTTTTTCCCTCTAGATATCTGTTTTTTAATTGGAGATATTTTTTTATCTTTCGAGACAAACAAATTAATTTTCATTTTAATTTTCCTTTTCTTCTAAAATATTTTCTATTATTTCTATAATCATTTTTTTGTTATTTAATCCGACTAATCTTTTTTTCATTTGTCCATTTTTAAAAAATATTAAGGTTGGAATATTAGATATATTATATTCCATTATTAAGCCTAAAGAATCTTCTACGTTCAGCTTTCCAATATTAATTTTATCTGAAAACTTTTCTTTAATTTCTTTTAATACAGAAAATAATAATTTGCAGGGAGAACAACTATTAGAAAAGAAATCCAAGATAAAAATCTTATCATTATTTATATAGTCATTAATATTGGCATTTGTTATTTCGATTATATTTTCTTCCATTTTTATCCTACCTTTTTTAAAATTTTAATATATTTAATTAAATCTTTTATACTGTCATCAATATCGATTTCTTTATCTATAAATCTATATGAATTTGGCCAAAGATAAGTGTATCCCACAAATTTTTTAAACTTGGATATATTTTTATCTAAGTCATCTATTAATATATTGTAATCTACTCCCTCTTTATGGGAGAAACAATTTGCTATATTGTTTATAAAATATTTCTAAATTAGTCCATTATTATTCTCCTTCTATATCTAAAAATTCAATTCTATTTCTTTGCTTATAAAATAATCCATATTCTTCGTCATTTAATTTTCCAAAAACTGTGATTCCATAAGAATCAGAAAACTTAGGAAGTAAAATATTATCTATTTTTATTTTTATAATTTCATTAGTATTATTGTTTTTTAATATAGAATCAACTGTTTTTTTAAATATAAATTGGTTAGTTTTTATTCCCGTTTTATTTGGATTTTCTTTTGTATCCCCATATAATACAAATTCTTTTTTAAATTTATTTTTAATTGAAAAACTATTAAAAATTAACTCATTAATAGTGTATGATGAATTTTCTAACATGCATTTTTTTTCTCTATCTTCTCTTAGGTATATCCAGAAATTAGATATGTCTATTTCCCAAAAATCTTTTAATATCCTGTATCCAAAATCTTTCATATTAATCTTCTAAGTCTAAGTCTAAAAAATTGACTCTATTTTTTGTTTTTATTTTTTTTAATAATTTATATTTAATATCATTTAATGACCCTGAAATTTTTATTTTATAGGAAGTAGAGGATTTTGATAATTGAGAAATAACAATATTATCTACTTTAATATTAATTAAATGTGTATTGGAACGATTTTGCAAAGTTGCTTCTGTAGAAATATAAAAATTAAAATGAGTTCTTGGATTATCGTGTATTTTTGGATTTTCAGTAGTTTCTCCTTCTAATACAAAAATTCCATTTGTTGGGTTTATAACTGTTATTTTTTTAAAGAACATACGCTTAATAGCATAGTTTAATATTTTATCTCCATTAAATTGGTCCTTTACACTTAAAGAAGCTTCTGGAACTGTTAATTGCCAAGAATCATATAAGATTATTTGTTTAAAATTTATTTTTTCTATCATTAATTAATCTTCTAAGTCTAAAAGTTGAACTATATTTGTGTTATTTTCTTTTAATAATTTCGTTTCAGTTATTTGTCCATCAATTGTTATTTTATAAGAAAGACTATTATAATCTCGATATTTTATTGGCATTAAAATGCTGTGTATATTTATATCAAAAATAATATTATCTTTATTACTATTAATAAGATTCGCATTAACTCTTTTAGAAAAAACAATACGGGGACTTATATCATATTTTACACGAGAATTATCTCCAGTTTCTCCTTTTAAATAAAAATACTGTTTTTCATTAGAATATATGTTAAGATCATTAAAAACAATATTATATATAGTATAATCTATTTTATCATTTTCAGTATATCCATCATACATATCTTTTAATGGCAAATCTTTAATTATTAAATTCCAAGAATTTTTTAAAATTATATTTTTAAAATTTTTCATTTCCATAGTTAGTCTTCTAAATCTAAAAATTGAATTATATTTTTATTAGTTATAATTTTATTTGGATTTTGATTTAAGTGACCATCTATTTCTATTTTATAATAATTCTCTGATGTTATTGGAACCATAATATTTTTTATTTTTATATTAATAATAAGTTGGTTCTTATTATTTATTAAATTAGCATCAACTGCTTTAGGAAAATTCACATATGGATTAATATTATATATTGTATGCGATTCCTTAGTTATTTTTCCATCTAAAATAAAATATCCAGTAGTTTAACTATATATACTTACTCTATTAAAAACTATATTAAGCATTGTATAGTTTGTTTCTTCATTATTAGAACCAGACTTATATATATCACGTAGAGGCATTTTTGGAATTATTAAATCCCAAGAATCTTTTAAAATTATATTTTCAAAATCTTTCATTTTCCCAATCGTTTCATAATAGCATTAACTGCTCTATATTCAAACTTCTTATATTCTTTTCCTATATTTGTCAAAATCCCTCCAAATTCATCCATATCAACTCTTGAATTTTTATCATTAAAATATAAGTTAATTTTATCTTTATCTATTTTTTCTTCCGCTATAAGTGCCTGAAGAGCCTTAATAGGAAGAAAAGTATTAATATAAATATCATGTATATATATAGTTCTATCAGTGTACTCATTTTTATCATATTTTTCTTCTTTTGTCAAAAATAAAATAAAATTTTCTGCATCATAGTCAGGAATAGATAAAACTTTTACATTTGATGGAATAGATGATTCTTGATTAATATATATTAGATTAATTTTTGTAGGCATTTTAATTTTTTCTTATAATTTTGCAACAAATTCTTTTAATTCTTCCATTGTATTAAAATAAATATCTAAGGTGTTTAATTTGTCAATTAAAAGTATTTCTAGTCCTGAAAAAATAAAAATATTGTTACCACTTGGAATAATCATATTTTCTATTGCATCTTCAGAAGGTATTTTTTCATTTGGATTAGGAGAAAATTTTAATGGAAGTATCCTTGTTAGCGTGAATTCTTTTTTGTATCGACAGTCTTCAGTATATACTTTTGTTCCATCTGGAATATATTTTGCAAATAATGTTAATTTATAATTCCCCATTTTTAAATTCCTTTCTAATTTTCTTTAATAATTTTTTCTATTTTATCTTTAGTCTTTTTGATTTCTTTATTTATGTTAGTGTTTAAATAGTCTATTTCTTTATTTACATCTTTAATTAATTCGGATTTAGATTTTGAAGAATTATAATAAGTTGGAATTAAAGATGCAATATTAACATAGTCATAGTCTGAATTTTGTTGATCTTCAAATTCATCAAGAATATATAGAATTTCTTCTTGATTCTCAAGCATTCTATTTTGGTTTGAGATTAAAGTTAGAAAATATAGTAAAAAAAGAAAACAAGAAAAATATAAAAAGGCGTTGGAATTATTCATTTTAAAAGTCCTTAAAAATAGGGAAAAGAAACACAGACTAGATTTATCTTATATAATATAAGACTAAATGTCAAGTTAAAAAATACATTATTGGTGGGAAAATGTGTTTCAATACTCAAATACTTATTTTTATAAATCATGTCGAAACAAATCTAGCTCATCTTCTTTTTGTATTCTTTCTTGTGCAATTTTACAATATTTTTCAGATATATCTATTCCTAAATAATTTCTATTTAATAAACTAGATACCAATGTAGTCGTTCCTACTCCATTAAAAGGATCTAAAACTATATCATTTTTATAAGAAAATAACTTTAAAACTCTTTCTACTAATTTTTCAGGGAACATAGCAGGGTGATCAAATTTTTTCATATTTTTTTCTGGTCCAATAGCCCATTTAGCTAACACCCACTCTTTAAATTCATCCGCATTAATATCTATATTTTTAGAATTGCCATCATGTTTTAAGTCTCCTTTACAAAAAACTTCTATAAATTCCCACGTATATTTCAAATATGGACTAGATGGACTTTTCCAGCTTCCCCACGATGTATACTTACAATTATAATTATTTTTTTCCCAAATAATTTCCCCTTTCCATATAAGTTTTTTGTTCATGAAATAATTACTTATAATATGATGAATAGGAATGTAATCAGAAAATAAAGGTTGAATATTAATAATTATTCTTCCTCCAAATTTTAGAACACGAATACATTCATCAAAAATAGAAAATAATTTAGCAAGATAGTCTCCCCAAAAATTAGAATCTATATATTTTTCATAATCAATTCCAAAATTATATGGGGGAGAAGTAAAAATTAAATCAACAGTATTATTATTAATTCTTTTAAGAATATCTTTACTATCTCCACATATAATTTTATTTTTCATCTCATTTGGAAATTCTTCATTTTTCGTAGAAAAATTATGACCATCAGTATAAAAATATTTTATTCTTGTCTCTTCTTTACTATGTCTATTTTTAACTTTCCTTTCTTTATTTAGTTCTTCATTAGAAATATTTTTTTTATTTTTGCTCATTTTTTATTTTTGCTCAATATATTTTTTAAGATTACCTGATATCATATCGGAGAATTTATCAAAAACCTTTTTTGAAAATTCTTTGCGATAACTGGTATCGTGAATAGGGGCATAAGAGTTTCTTCTTCCCGGTAATAGGGAAACAATATTATTAGGAGATAGGGGGCATCCGTTCTTATTAATTTTATCTATTGTTAATAAATGATGGTGAACCGTTGGAGACCCTTCTCGTTTATCATCTAATATTGAAAAATTTCCACCTAATGCATTTTCGAACTGAACTAGACAACACTCAACCTCATTGTATTCTTCTTTCAAAAATGAAAATGTTTCAATAACCCGCGAAAACATAGCCATATCACAATAAGCCTTAACCTCTACCCCCATCACTAAAACATTATCTATATAAACTCTGACATCAGTATCTAAATGAGTTTTCATTTTTTTATTTTTTTGAACCATTATTTTCTGTATTTGTTTCGGAGATTTTTGATAATATAGACTGTTTTTGATGTCCATTAAAGAAATAGGAGCAGTATATAAACGTTTTTCGCCAATAACTAACCTAGTTGGGTCTTGAAATAAAATATACTCCCAATTGTATTTAATTACTGATTTGACTAAATCCTCAAAGCCACTTCCCTTAACTGATCTTTTTTTACCCTCAGAAATATGTGATGCCTTATTAAGAATAGTTTTATATGAACGCATTATTCTTAATTTTTCTTTATTTTTCATTTTATTAAAATTATAATCTTTAAAATTAAAATTACAATTTTTACACAAATGAATAGAAGAAAAGTTAAGAGAGCCACAATCAGGACACCGTTTTTGCCCAGATCCTGGATTCGAAAGTTTTTTTGTTTTTTGTTTAATTTTTTGATTTTGATTCATTTTAAAAGTCCTTAAAAATAATTGTTAAAAATACATATCCCACTATAACCCAATAATTAGATATTGTCAAGAACATTTTACTATTGAAATTCTTTTTTATAAATATAAGTCATTATATTTTCTTTATTTATATTTTTTAATTTCTTATTTTTCAACTTTTTCATTTATGTATGCTATAGGTTCGCGTTTTAAAAGTTAAGCTAAAAAATGTTATTTTTTCATAAAAATATAAGTCTTTCATCAATATAAAGAGATATTAATCTATTGAATCTTTCGCTAGAATATAACAAAGCACAATTCCCATTAGTATCCAAATTAAGGCGAATAACATATTCATTTCCTTTTAACCTTAAATTTTTTTAAAAAATATTTCTTCTACCAATCAATAGTCCCATTTTCAATAGATGCATATCCAAAAATACAAGCTACGGCTATATCTAATAATTCTTTTTATATCTCTGATAATGGTTGATTTTGGTGGATTGCTCCCAATAATTCGATATTTGTTTCTTCAGCTATAATTCCATAGATTTCATGAGAGCTTTTAAAAGAGCCATATACTTTTTGATCTAATCTTTTTTTTAAACTATTATATAATTCATTCATTGCTTGTATAATTTTTACATCTGGCACTTCTGGCCTATCTGTTCCTATGCTTGAACTCATTATTAATTCTCCTTATAGTCTTCTAATTTACAAAAATCTGGGATAGTTTTATAATCCAATTCGATATCTTTATATTTTTCTTCTAAATTTGGATAATTACAGGTACGTTTTATTTCTATTGATTTATTTAATGTTAAAGAATTTTTAAAAGGGCATTGTCCACAACACTCAATTATTTGTGTTAGTTTTTTTCTCATATTTTTCCTTATTTAAATAGGTGATAATATATTGCTATTGGACCATATAATATATGTTCAATAACATCTGAAGATCTTAAATGAAATAAATTATTTCTAATATTTCCTATTAGTAGACCAATTAAACCTAATATTCCCCATAGAATTATTAATCCTAATATATATAATAATATCATAATCATTTTTTTATCTCATTTTGTTTATTATTTAATAATTTAATTTCTTTTTCAATACGTTTCACTATTTTTTTTCTTATTGCCATCGAAGCAGAATCAGATATATATCCATGCACATATAACATAGTGACAGAATGAGAAATATCATCATATACCTCAGGAAGTCCAGGGATTTGCTCTGACAATTTTTCTGAAAGTGCCCCAAATTCTATTTTCATTTTTAATTTCTCCTATATATTTTTTAATATGTTCTAAGATCAATATGTGGATTTTGTTTTTCAATATCGAAACATTTATAAGACGGGATAGAATTATCTAAAAAACAAATTATATTTTTTCTTCCATTAAGAATTCCATCTTGAGTAATAGAATAAAAGAAATAAAAAGTCTTATTAATTATAAGACAATTTTTTCTTAAAGAAGTCACATCAAAATCCATCATTTCGGCTATTTCTAAAAATTTATTTTTTAAATTTTCAGAACTTTTTATCGTATTTGACAATAAAATTATATCTGACATTGGTTTATTCTTTTCGATATTATCATCTTGAAAATCAGATAATATTAAAGCTTCGCAAATTAAAGAAAATGTTTCTCCCACTTGTTTAACTTTGTATTTATTTTCTAAAAAATTATGAAGATAATTGATAGAGTTTTCCGTTAAAGCCATTTAATTTATTCCTTTAAAAGATTGTTATTCTAATACTTGATTTGTTGAAATGTCTGAATTCATTAAAATTTGATCTGATTGCAAACATAATTTTTCGTATGCCTTTAAATCTTCTTCTAATTCTTTTATTTTTTCAGAGCTTGCCTTATTCTTTCTAGCATTTCCTAAAGCTTTAGCTTTTTGAAACAAAACTTGCATACTTGTTATTATTTTCATATTTTTCCTTTCTTTATTTTTTAACTATAAGTTGTGGTTAAATATATTCTATATTCGCATCTGTATTTAACTTGAAGTTTTTGAATAAATTCTTGTAAAATATTTTTTTTAATTTCAATATTATTCCAAAGAATTCCACTTCCTTGCCCAAAAATTAAGTTTTTTTCTATAATAATATGTCCGTATTTAACAGGACAATATAATTTAGTTATATCAAATTTATCTTCTTTTTTAATATATATAATATATTTATCCTCCCCAATTTCTATATCTTCATATAGCGTATATTCATCAGTTCTTTTATATAATGGGATATAATCATTTATAATTTTATTATATAATTCTTTTGAATCATCAATAGGAATAATTTCTGATAATAAATTAATATGTGGATCGGAGCTCATAATTTTTCCTTTTAATCTGTTCCATCTAAAGTAGCGTCTTTAATTTCTTCTTCAAAATTATCATTTTGTTTATATAGATGAAGATTTTTAAAATCTATTTTTTCTGCACATATTTTTTCAAAATTAACTTTTTCTAAATGAAGCCTATACCATACTTTATCTAAAATAAAGTCAAAAGATTTATCTTTAAAACTATTCAATTTATCAACTAAAGTATATAATATTTGCGCTTCTATTTTTTGTTTAAATATTATCTTTCGACTATCAGGGAACTTATTTTTATCTTTATCATAAATAATTAAGTATATATCATAGTTTTTTTCATTAACAAAAGGAATAATCATTTCCTCAGAACCTTCGTGAACAATATCAATGTTATTAATATTTATATCCATTTTGAATCCTTTATTTTTAAAAAATTAAATCAAAATATCTTATACCACACACTATATCTTCTTGTCAAGTTTTTTTTATTTTTTTATTGACATTTTTTTTAAAAAGGGATAAACTACAAAAATAAACTAGATATTAAACTTAAATTAAGGATTTTTGTATAAATTTAGCAAATATTTCATTAGAAGAAAAAATATAAAAGGAAAAATTAATAATATTTAAAATACAATAAAAATATTAATAGGAATAAACAAAATGAATAATAACAATTTTAATAATGACGAAGAAGAATTGGAAGAGATGGAAAAGGAAATTGAAGATCTATATGATAAGAGTATGGATGACAAATTAAATGATGCAATCATCTTTTCTAATTTTTATGATATAGATGATGAAGAAAATGAAGATCCAGATTCCTGTATGCACGAAGATAAAGAATTTAATTTTAGTCCAAAAATAATAGACACAGAATTATTATCGGAAGAAGAAATAGAAGAATTATTAGGAGATAATTGATTTTTTAAGGAAAAAATAAAAGTTGACCAGGAATATCTTTTAATCTATTTTCTTCATCAACCTCTTCTTTCGTTTTTAATTGAATAATATCATATGTATATTCTACTTTTGCGACAGTTGCTTGAAACTTTATTCCACATTCAATACATATAAAAGAATGATAATCCCCTTCTGTTTCTAGCCCATATGTAAAATTATCAAAATTCCCATTATTATCATATACTTCTGTTCCACAATTGGGACAGCATACACTTTCTTCCCACATTTTTTTTTCTCCTAATTTAAATTAAGTATTATTTTTTTTGCCATTTCTTCTAATTCTTTTTTTTCATAATCTGTTAAATTTTTAAAACTTTCCTTTGTTATTGTTATCCATTCTTCATCAAACATATGATTAGAAGAACATATATTTTCATTTTCGCTTTTATAAATAATAAAATTCTCATCTTCTTTTAATATATGAGATAAAGGATCATCTTTTTTTATTTCTACCATATAAGCATTTTCAAAATCCGTTAAATTTTTAAAAAATAACATATATATTAAACTAATAGCTTCTATAGGGATATCACTTAATGGATAAAACATTATCTATTTGTCCTTAAAAATTATCATTTTCGTTAAAAGGAGGATTTTGGTCATTAGATAGTTTATCTCTTAATTTTTTGCATAGTATTTCCAATCCTTTTTTCTCTCTTTCTAATGCTTCGCAATTAAAATTTTGATAAGTCAGTTCTATTTTTAGATCTGAAATTTCATCCCTCATAGCCAAAATTATCTGATTTAAATAGGTATTTTCATCATATAATAATTTATTTTGTTCTTGTATATTTAGATTTTTTTCCTTTTTTTCTTCCATATTAAAATTATCCTAAAAGTATTTTTAATTATTATATAGGTTTCCAAATCACTTTTCAACAGCAAATAGAGGAAATATAGAAAAAAAGACGAAAATAAAGAATAAATAAAATTGTACTTTTAGGGAAAAAAAATGGAAGATATTTCTGAATTTATATTAAAAATTAATACAGAAAACTATAGTGAATTAATTAATAATCGTATTTCTGATATATCAGAAAAATTTGATGATTTTATAGAATCTAAGAGAATTTTCTTAGAGAAAAAAATAGAAAAAAATAGCAATCCAAAATATACAGATCCTATTAATAAAAGTAATATAACATTTTATCAATATTATAAAAATCAATTAATTAAGTTAGAGAACAATCCACAAAAATTAATAAATGAAGAAATAGAGAATTTAGAACAAATAAAACTAGAGAACACAGATAATGGCAATTGAAATTAGAACATTATTACAACTGAATGACGTAAGAGATATCCTAAATGGTGAATATATTTTAATGAATAATATAGATGCATCATGGACAAAGCTTTCTAACGTAGAGGCTTTGCCTTTATTTGAAACAAGATTATGGAATGAAGGCGAATTTTGTAGAATAGAGTCTGATGACTCTTTGTATTGGAAAGTATATGAAGCAAATGAAGATACTATTGAAGATCCTAGAATATCTTCAAATTGGAACATTATATGGGAGATACTTAAAACAGATAATGAGGGGTGGGTTCCAATAGGAAGCAGTTTGACAAGATTTACAGGGGAATTTGATTGTAATGAATTTATAATTAGTAAATTATATATAAATAATCCAACTATTGATTATGTTGGTTTTTTTGGGGCTACTTCAGATGCAAATATAAAAATAAGATTTATAGATTCTTATATAACGGGAAAAGATAGAGTAGGAGGGATAGTTGGAGATAATGGTCATTCAAGCGGATCTGAAAGTAATATTTATGATAGTTATTTTTTAGGTGATATTCTTGGGAATCAATATGTCGGCGGAATATGTGGAAGGAATAACAGATATGGCAGAATAAGAGAAACTTTTTTTAAAGGAACAGTTTCCTCATCTTCTATATATGTTGGAGGGTTTGTTGGATATAATTATAACGGTGGAGAGATAGAAAATTCTTACAATATAGGAGACATTATAGCATCTTCTTCTTATAGAGGTGGTTTTTGTGGAAGGCAAAGAAACGAAACAGGGGTAGAACCTCACATTATTAATTGTTTTTCTGTTCCAACAGGCGGAACTTCGTCCGGGGTAGCTGGTTTTTGCGAAATAAATAATGCCACAATTTTAAATTGTTTTTTTAATAATGATCTGGCTGAACTTACGATTGGGTCAGGAGGAACTTCTTTAACTTCTATTCAAATAAAGACATTAAATACTTTTACTGATGTAAATTGGGATTTTCCAAACATAATACTTTTAAATGAATGTTATGTTTTAAATCCAGAAGATGCAAATATAAATCATGTTTGGTATATTTTGTCCGAAAATTATCCTAAATTAATGTGGGAAAAAATTGAAATACCAAATTTGATTAATACAAATATTTCTGAAAACATTATACAGTGTTCAGGTTTTTTAGTTGGGGATATATCATATAAATATAGTAAAAGTATAGACCAAAATAAAATTTTAGAGCAAAGTATAGATGAAACGGAGCAATATCCTTATGGAACAGACATTGATATTAACGTATCTATGGGAAACAATATTAAAACATACTTTGCTTCTTATGAACGGAAAGGATCCGGAGATGGAACATCAATATATAACTCATTTTTAATATCTGACTTTTGGAATATTTTTATTCCAGGTGACACTTTATTACTAGATGATGGAATATATAAAGGAAGTGAATCTATGATTACTCCTACTAATGGAGTAAAAGGGGATGAAAATTTTCCAACAGAAATTAAAGCTGTTAATGATGGAAGTGTTTTTATTAATGGAGAAGGAGAGAATAAACCAATTTATCTAATAAATAATGATTGGTTCATTATAGAAGGAATTAACGTTTTTAATAGCAACGGATCAGTTGTAACACTAAGTAATTCTAGTAATAATAAGTTAAAAAGAATAATAGGATGGGATGCATATGATGGAAATACAAACATTTTTGGTGTGCATTCTAATAGTAACAATAATTTAATCGAAGATTGTGCTGGATTCGGAATTGCCAGAAAAATATTTAGCAATTCGCAAATGGGGAACTATTTAACATTAAGGAGATGTTTTGGAAGATGGGAGGGGAGTCACTATAATGGACCAAAAATGACCTTCACTATGGCATATAATAGCTATAATGCTATTTATGAAAATTGTATAGGAACATGGGATGCTTTTAGGATGGATAAAAATTATTTATTAAAATGTTCAGATGAAAACACATACAGCAAATGTAATACCTTGTTTGAAAATTACGAAGTAGATCAGCCTTACGGAATTTTTTCACGAGATAGAAACGATGGAGATAAAGATGTAAATAGTTATCTTCTGGGATCTATAGCATATGTAAAAGATGGTCAAAAATGTGAGGGAATTCCATCTCTTATAAATATTTCTAGCTTAAATAAATTATATATTAAAAATTCAACCGCTTTTGCTTCAAATGAATTCATAGCTTTATATTTAAGTTCTTTTTTTAAGTGGGAAAAAAATAAAAGCTATACTCAAATAGGGGAAGAATCAAGTAGAGGAGTTATTCCAACTATTTATAATGGACATTATTATATTCCACTAACAACAGGAGTTACATCTGAAACTCAACCAATTTGGCCTGAAAATGGAGGAACTGTAGAAGATGGAGAGGTAATATGGAAAGATGCTGGAGAAATAGACTTATTAATACAAAACTTTAATATTTTTGGCACAAAAAATATAAGTAATTGGAATATAGAAAATTTAATAGAGGAAGGAGATATATATGCGGAAAATGAAGCTAACATAAATTTCCAATATATTGATGGAGTACAAACAAATGTCCCATTATGGCCTTGGCCTATGGATCAAAGAATTTATGATGCAATGACATTCGCGGGATATAGCAATATAAATGGAGAAGATAAGAGAATTATTGTAACCTACGAAATAAAGTCTATATTTTTACAAAATATTCTATCCGATATTTATGAAAATATAATAAATAATTATAATAATATTGTTTCTTATCCTTATAATAATCAAACCTACATATCTAATATAATGTTATATATGACAAATTTAACTACTTCCGATTATGATGATATTATAAATATGTTTTTATTATTTTCTCAAACTTTTTCAGAAATGCAATCTGTATTAATCGCTTATAATTATTCTGACTATAATTTAGTTCCATCCGTTAGAGTTATTAATAGATATTTTAAAGAAAAAATTGATACATCTTTGACTGACTTTGTAAATTCTATTTGGATAGATGAAGTTCCTTCTAATTGGAAATATTTATGTCAATTAAGTGGAGAAGATGTTTCTGGATGGAATAGCTAATTTTTTAAAGGAAAAAAATAAGAAAAATAGGAATTATAATATATTTAAAGGAAAGAATATATGAATTGGTATAAATTAGCACAAACTATTAATCATACATATGAAGTTAGAACAAATTATGTAGAAAGAATAGAAAATAAAATAAAATTTTTACAAAGAAAGGCAGATAGACTTGGGATTCCTAGAATGGAAATATCTGTTTCTAAACCTTTTATAAAAAACATAAATAAGTCTGAAAAGCAAATACAACAAGACAGTAGAATAGGAATAAAAGAAACAACAAGTCCAGTTGAATTTGTTCAAATTACAATAAGTGGAGAGCCTCCAAAGCTTCCTAATTGGCAATTTATCGGCAGAATAGAGCATACCCCTGAGGGCAATATTGTTTCTACTTCTCCAGATTCCTCAGTTCCAGTTCCTACTGAATATAGGAATTCTGCTCCATATTGTGAACATTGTAACACTAATAGAGCTAGAAATGATACTTTTTTAGTATACAATACAACTACTCAAGAATTTAAACAAATTGGCAGTAGTTGTTTAAAAGATTTTTTAGGTCATAAAGATGCTAAGGAATATGCTCAAATGTGGGCAGAATGGTCATTAATAGATACTCAATTAAAAGAAATGCAAGGAAATATGGATGACGACGATGAGTATGGCGGCGGCAGGGGAGAGCGATTTGCAAATGTCTTATCTTATCTTGCAGCAGCAGTTAAAGTAATTAAAAGATTTGGATTTTCATCCACTACAATTAAAAGTACCGGGGAATATAATCCAGATTCTACTTTAAGTAAAGTAAATTATATTATGTTTCCTCCTAATCAAAATGAATCAGCTTATAATGAATGGGAAAATTTTATTCAAAAAAATCAATTAAATATAGATGACTCAGACTACACAGAAGCTCAAAGTATAATTGATTGGGGTAAAAATTTATCAGAAGAAAAAGTTTCTGGAAGCAATTATTTGCAGAATTTAAAAGTTATTTTGTCTAACGATGGAGTTAATCCAAGGCATTTAGGTATTCTTGTTAGCGCTCCTGTAGCAAAAATGAAAGATGAAGAAAGAGAAATTTCTTATCAAAAAAGAGAGGAAGAAAACAAACAATCTGATTTTGTGGGAAAAGTAGGCGACAAAATATTAATGTCGGGAACTTTTGAAGGAAGTACTTCTTTTAATACTTCATTTGGGACAAGTCATGCTATTAATCTTCAAGATATAAATAAAAATAAATATACATGGTTTACACAAGACATCGGTTCTCTTATTGAATTTAATTTACAAAAAGGATCCCCTATTATCTTATTTGGAACAATTAAATCTCATGATGATAAATTTAAAGGGATTAAAAAAACTATTTTAACTAGATGCAAAATCATGTCTCCAGATGCAGATAAAATAGACCCTTCCTTTTATAAACCTGAAGAATTTATAAAACAAAATAAAAAGAAAGCAAATCTATTAATAGGATTTTAATTAGGAAAACAAATATGAAAATAATTAATACTGATACTTTTATAAAAAAAATGGCTCAATTGGCTCAAGAAGATAGTAATGAAAATATAGAAATAAATCAAAATGCTCCTTATTGGCAACTTCTAGAATCTCAATTTGGATCTATTTCTAAAATATCGGGAGAAGATAGAACTAAAGTAAAAAATAAGCAAGAAGCTATGAAAACTCCAGGAAAAACTTTTTATATAGATGAAATAGAAAAAGATGTAGTTCTTGTTAATGATGGAAAAATGTCTCAAATATTAACTAAAGAAGCATTTAAATGGAAAATATAAAATGAATTGGCATAAAATCGCTCAAATAAAAACAATTCCAACTATACAAATTTTAAGTTATAATTATACTACAAATATATTAAAAGTTAATTTTAACGGAGGAAAAGGATATGCATATAAAGTTACTCCAGATTTATTTTATAGAATAAAAAAACTATTAGATCATCACAATTTTTCTTTGGTTTCTAAAATATTAAAAAATAAATCCCAACAAGAAAAATTAAATAATTTAAGATTAGAAACAAAAGAAGAACAAGATTTAATTTTAAAAGACCTAGAAGAAAGAGGGTTTTTTTAGAATATGGGGTGTAATTGCAATAAAAATAAAAAAGATATAAAGAAAATTACAATTACAAATGTTCCTATTGTAAAAAAAGAAAATGTGATAAATAATGAATCTTATAAGTTAACCAAATGCAATTCTTGTAAGTTTAATTCTAGAAAAAATATAAATGGAAGGTGTCTAAAAAGTAATAGATTAGTTTCAAACATAATAAAAGATATAAATTTTAAATGTCCTATAAATAGATTTTAAATATGAATTCCTTGCTCTCTTAATAATTGCGTTTTTAATGAAGAACATTCTTCACATCTGAATTTAGGATTCTTATCATGCCTTTGATCATAGTTTTTAGAATGAACTAATCTATATCCTCTAGCTATTTTTCCACAATCTGAACATTGAATTTTCTCTTTTATTTCCCATTGAGCATCTAATTTATCTGATTTGAAAATATATAAATCAATAAAATAAAAAAATGCTCCTCCTATTAAATTTGCTATTACTGTTGCCCAGGTTACCCCTAATGATGCAAATAAAGCAACACATAAAGCTAAAATAGGAGTTGATAATTGCCACCGAAATAAATATACAGTATATCTTTTCCAATTAAATTTCATATTTTCCCTTAGTAGAAAATCAAAGTTGATTAAATCGTTCTTTGCCTAAATATGCTAAAACAAATTTTTCATTTAATTTCATTAAATTAATTTCTCTAGTATCAATAAACAGAGTTGTTGAGCTTTGCATTTTTTTATTTATTACATTATCTTTTAATTCATATCCTGTGACTATAACATATGGAAGATCTATAGCCTCTACTCTCATTAAAAGACCTTTTAAATTACTATATCTTTGATTGACTTCTTTAGGAGGAACCAAAAAAGAAAACATATCCATTTCTGGGATTTGTTGTTGAATATTATTAGGAGTATTTTCTTTAAGGGAGAATACTGTAATAAACATTCCAACTTCTAGATCATCTAATTGCAAAATTGCCATAGAAAACTAATCCTTTCAAAATATTTTTATAAAATACAAAAAACACTTATTTTTTTATAAGGAAAAACATGTATTCAAAATTCTTTTTTCTGCTATAAGGCAGTATTTGGAAGAAATATCAGACCCAAGATATTTTCTATTATTTTTATGTGACACGATTGCTGTTGTTCCGGATCCCATAAATGGATCAAAAACGATTCCTTTTTCTGGGCACCCTGCCACAATACAAGGCTCTATTAGGTCAGGAGGATATGTTGCAAAATGAGCACCTTTAAAAGGTTTTAAAGAAACTGTCCATACAGATCTTTTATTCCTCTTCCCATTGTCTGAAAATTCTCTATTAATATCGTTTCTCATTGTTCCTTCTTGATTCTTAGAACCAAAGACTCTTTTTGTCTTTTTTTTACTAACAGCTTCTTCTTTAATTGCATTATTGTTAAAATAATATTTTTCAGATTTTGACAATAAAAATATATATTCATGAGCCTTTGTACACCTATCGGTAACTCCTTCTGGCATAGGATTACTTTTATGCCATATAATATCTTGTCTTAAATACCATCCATCTGTTTGTAGAGCAAAAGCAACCCTCCAAGGAATTCCAATTAAATCTTTAGTTTTTAATCCTATACCCGTTTTTTTGTAAACTCCTTCTCTTTTGTTTCCCATTCCGGCTCTTCCAGTTGAGGATCTTGAACAATTCCCGGCATAACTGTCTCCTAAATTTAACCATAAAGTTCCATCATTTTTCATTATTCTTTTAACTTCTTTAAAAACTAATGTTAATTTAGAAACATATTCTTCAACAGATTCTTCTAGCCCAATTTGTCCGGAACAATTATAGTCTCTTAGTCCATAGTAAGGAGGACTCGTGACACAGCAATTAATATAATTGTCTGGAATTAATTTCATAAATTCTAAACAATCAGCATTATAAATTTTATTAAGCTCTAAGTTCATTTTTTATTTCCTTTCATTAAATTTCCTTTTTTAGATCAAAAACCATTTTATTTAATAATTTTTTAAATTCTTTTTTTGTGTTTTTATCCAATAATTGTTTATCATAACACTGAAGCAATGTTTGAATTTTTTCAACTTGTGTCATTTTTTGTTTTTTTGATTTTTTGTATTTTTTCATAAATAGTTCCTTTTTAAAAAGTTAAAAATAATAGAATCAATATAATAGAGAAAAGATTTAAAGTCAAGAGGAAAATTTTTATATTAAAGTGTCTTTTTTTAACAATAACGTAACGTTTTTATTTTTTCCTCTTTCTATCCTCTTTATAATAAAAATATTTTTTCCTAAAATATCTATCCACCAATCTAAAGGGTGTACTGTTTTATGAAGACCCTTACTCACGTTATAATGAGCTATAGAGAAAATTTGCATATTTCCAATATTAAAAAATATATTTAAAAACGGTTTTATATGTTTTTCTTCTAAGTGTTCTAAAACATCAAAACAAAAACTAATGTCAAAAACAGATGTATCTAAATTCCATATTGGCAAAGTTATATCTTGTTGAAAAAAAATATATTTTTTTCTATCATAATTCCCAGTGCTTATATCTATGCCGGTAATACGATATCCTTTATCAGAAAGAAAATCACATAGTTTTCCATTTCCACATCCTATGTCTAAAATATTATGTGATGTTTTAATATATTCTTCCCATAAGTCAAAAAGTATTAATCCTTGATTTTGTTTTTTATATGGAATAGAGATATCATGAATATGGTCATAAATTTCTTTATATGTTGATCTTTTGTAGTCTATATCTTTCATAAATTTAAAACATTATAAGCGTAACAAAATTCTTCTGTTATAGGAAATAAATTTTTACTTTCTGAAAAATGTTTTATTAACTTTACCCATTTATCTACTGATATTTCCTGATATATCAAATATTTCCATACTAAAAAATTACATAACTTATATCCCAAATTAATATCAGTAGAAACATCATCTGGATACTCATAAGAAGTGTATAAAACTGGTTTATTTTGCCAAAAATATCCAGGAGCAAATTGAGCGACCTTAACTCCTCTTATTAAACAATCAACTACAAATGTTGAATTATAAGTTAATACAAATTTACACTTGTCTAGTACTGTATGATTAACCCTTCCAATTTTACAATTATTTTCTTCAGCATAAAAACGGAATTTTTCTTCCACTTCTCCCTTATTCCAAGGATGTAATTTTAAAAATAATTTTTCTTTATAATACTTACAAGCTCCTTCCACAAACTTGTAATAATCATAAGTAGAGGATCCTCTATGAATGCTTCTATCCTCTGGGTTTTGTAAAGCTAAAACAATTCCATCCCAAGCAAAATCTGTTTTACTTTGTTGAAATTTAGTGGGTGGAAATTTTTTATTAAAAATAATTTTACTCGCTTCAATAGGAGGGGAAAAATTTTCAATCATTTGTTGAGCTTGTGGAGTATTTAAAGAACATGAAGAATATAACCCAATTGTATCAATATGAACTGCATCCCAAAAAAATCCTGTTTCCATAACTCCCATTTTTACTTTATTTACTGGATCTCCCCAGGATAAAACATAGCTATTATTTTCATATTTTTTTTCATCTACCTTAAATTCAGGGTATTTAGAAAAATTTTTTTCTGTTATTTGCCTTATTGCTGTTAAATTATAAATATATTTAGAAATATAAATATTTTTTATTTTTTGTTTCATATTTTAAATACATTTTCCCATGATTTTATAGATGTTTCTAATCCCCATTCTTTTTCTAATTTTTCCTTAGCTTTTCCCCTCATATCTTCTTTTTCCTGGACTTCGTGTGCTATTCTGGAACACTTATATACAAACTCCCTATCGTTATTGCAAAGCCATCCTGTTTTTCCATCTTCTACTAATACTTTCCATCCTCCTCTATTATCTACAACTAAAACTGTTCCAGAAGCCATTGCTTCAAAACCTACTCTTGGTAAATTTTCAAACGTTTCGGTTTGCATAATCAAAACATCACAAAAATTATAAAAATCCTGTTGAGTTATTCCTCCCTCTGGATAACATTTTATCCAATCTGGGGGAGAAAAATTATTAAACTTTTTTATAGCCCTATTATCCCAACCTAAAATTAACCCTTGTTTAATACAAGGAGCGGTCATTGTTTCATATATCCAGAATTGTTCTTTCCCATATTTGTCAGAATCTCCTCTAGAAATTCTTCCAAAGCGAAATTGATCGTTTTCTCTATTTTCTTTGTATTTAAAAAAAGATGTATCAAAATAGGGCTTAAATAAAATAGGAGTATATTTATTAAATTCTTTTAATTTTTGAGATACTTTATTAAATTGATGTTCTGTTTGATATAAATTAAAATCTATTAATCCTCTTCTTTGGCAATCTATTTCTTTTTCAAAATTCCAAGTCATACAATTTACAAAAGTGGTTGTTCTTGCATATTTTTTTATTTCTTCTAAATTATTTAAAAATTCCCCATTACAAAAAGAGATAACGTGTAATCCTTCTAATGATTCCCAATTTTTTGGAGATGGGACAATACACCCCATCTTTTCTACTTCTTCTTTTTTCTTTAAACAGTTGTTGTCAAAACCCCCAGTGTGACAAAGAGTAACAGATACCCCCATTTTTCTCCAACAAATTATTTGATGAAAAAGTTCTGTATCTGCTCCTCCTAAATTGCTTGGAAATCCAACAACTCCTATTTTTATTTCTGAGTCAGATTGATTAACCTTTTTAACTTCTTCTATTTTTTCTATAAAAGGTTTTCTATGCGGTCTTATTTGATTCATCTCTCATAATCTCATTGTATCTTTCTGCAAATTTCTTATTAACACAATTATTTGTATCTTTCATAAAATCTTCTAATACTAATTTTTTACCAGAAACAGAACAATAAAAATCTACTATTTTTTGAAGATCTTCTTCTGTAAAATACTTATCAATGATATCATATATTTCTTCAATACACTTTTCTACATTAAAATCTTTTATTTTTTCTTTTATTTCTTCTGGATTAATACTAGGAAATAAAGACATTAGCCACATTTCATTTCTAATAAAAGAATCTTCTAATAGTTTTTGTTGTTTAGAACTTTTTAAAAAGACTTCTATTAAATATCTTTTTTTTTCTGTCATTTTTTTACCTTTATTTTGTAAACACTATTTTCTTTATAAAATAAAACATTATGTTCATCACTACTTAAAATCATATCTCCATTTATTACAGGATCTTCTATAATAACCATCTTATCGTCATCATATCTATTAGAAAAAATTTCTACTTTTTCTTCTTCTGTAATATAAACTGTAATACCATTTTTTGCAACAGTAAAATTAATACCAGAATAAATAATATCGTCTATTTTTCTAACAGAATATTCATTAAAAGACTCATTCATTTTAAAAATAAACTTAGAATATTTTCCGTTTTTATTAGCTATAATTATTAATATTTTATTTAAATATTTGGCATCTACTATTTTATATCCTATAGCTTCTTTAATTTTAATCTGATAAGCAGTTTTACTTTGTGGAAAAATACAAGCAACACAAGAACCTAAAATATCTTGTAAAATTACTCCATCATAAAATTTAGTAGAATTTTCATTAACAGTAGTTACTTCTGTAGCTACGGGAATTATTTTATTAGGTAATTCTATATAAGTAATTTCAGATATTTTATTTTTTTGTTTAATATATACTCTTCCATCTAAATACATAATATCTTCGGCGAAAATATCACATTCTAATTCTTTTTTATTATTAAAATCAAAAAGATTTAATCTTTCATTACATATTTTAGATAAAATTATTTTATTATTTGGAGTTACAGAAAAATTAGAATAATCTTTATTTATAACATTATTATTTACAGATATATCATTATTTTTAAGGAAACAAACATTATTTCTACAGTAACTATAAAATTTAACTATTTTATTATTATATTTAAACAAATCTGTTATCTCAAATTTGTCGCCCCCTTTAATAATAGATTGAATATTTAATGGAGAAATTATAACAACTGTATCAGTTGGGGGAGATACCCTTTCTCCTTTTAAAAATATAGTTCTGTACCACTCTCTGTAGGTCTCTGGAATAGAATTAAATGGATAACATACCTTTGGGATAGAAACGTCAGGATGGAACGCAGGAACGTTTTTTAACATTCTTTCTTCCATTGTTTTAATCTTAGGATGAGTTCCCTTAAAAGGATGAATTCCAATAAACATTTGATAGGTAATTATCCCAAAAGAAAACCAATCTGTCATTTCACTAAAATTTTTACTATGCCTATCTTTAATACTGTCCATAATGGCAGTAGCTGGAAAATGAGGAGTTTGATAACTATCTGTATCTATGAAATAAATTTCCTTAAAATTAAAATCTAATAATAAATTCAATTCATTTAAATCCACAATTAAAACATCTTTACTATGAATATTATTAATAGTTTTTTGAGCGTTTTTTATTAAGTTTATCGTTGTTTCTAAAGATATTTTATTTCTATCTTTAAACGCCTTAGTAAAATATTGACACATTGAATAAGTATCTTTTAAATATTTCATACTATATCCAACTATTTCTTTTTTATCATTAGAAATAATTTCTAAAGGAATAACAACGTTTTTATCCGTAATTTTAGATAATTCTTGTATTTTTAAAAGGGGCATAGCCTTTTTAGGATCATGATAAATTTTATAGACAATATCATTATCTCTATAAATTTGCCCTTCTCCCCCTTGCGCAACAAAGTTATTTTTATTTAATTTTAAATCTTTTAAATTTAAAGTATTTAACATTTTAAATCTTTCTAAAAAACAATAGATGCAACAGATAAATCATCATAATGAAAAATGTTATCTTTTTGACATTGTTTCAAATATGTATTTAATCTTCTTTTTAAAAAATTCTCATTTTTATTTTTAATATTACAAATATTATAAATTGGCTCATGAAAAGAAATAGGTTCATTTATTTTTGATGTATCTGAACTAGAAATCTTATAAAATGATTCTATTCCATCAGAAAAAAGAAAGATACTGTCAAAAAATGACAGGTCATTATGAAAAAATACCGAAAAAGAATAATTATTTCTCATTACAACTACAGAATCTAAAACTCTCCAAAGGATATCTGCCTTATGAGAATCTAAATCAATATTTTCTATACTCTTGTCTTTATTTATTTTTTCAAAAGAAATAATATTTTCTTTAGAAACTCTACACCAAGATTTTAATCTTTCTTCTGAATTAAAATAATTCATATAAAACGGATAATTGTTTTTATAAGAATTTTTTATAACTAATATTGTTTCATCTTTTAATTTTATAGTGATGATTCCATCTCCCAATATTTGACAATAAGTAGAATAAGAATTAGATAAAGCAAATATAGAAGTTGCATCCAAAACTTCTTGTGATAATTCTAATTCTTCTATTGTTTTTTGAGAAGAGTCTAAACAAGATGATACATTTATTCTAATAAAAGGAATCAAATTTTGTTTTAAAAGATCATTTTCTATTTCATTTTTAATGCATAAGGTTAGAATTCTTGCCCCTATATCCGTATTTAGAGAAGAAGAACATCCATCAGATAAAATAATATAAGATTTATTCTCATCTATTTTTTTAGACAAAGAATAATCTTGACATACTTCATGAGTAGAACCAATTTGAAAAAAATTATCACAATTCATAATTTATAATAAAAATAAGGAGAAATAGAATATTCCTCCTTATTTTTATCCCTCATTTAAAACGTCTTAAAAACTTAAATCTAATAAAGACAACGGTTTAGACATAACTCCTGTCCCTAAAGACTTTGATTGAGCAGAAATAGAATGAGAAACAAAAGCTGCTAATTTGGCTAAAGTTTTAGCATCGGCATTTTCTATTTCTTCATATTGAGTAAACCCAACATCATCTTTAAATTGAGATAAAACCTTTCCCGTATTATTATTAATCCCTACTCCAATAAGAATAGTAACTAAAGATTCTAAAAATTCTTCTTTTATAGCAGAAGATAATTCTTGTTTAATATTATTAGAATTAAAAGATGAAGAATTATCTTTCCCATCTGTTATAATAAAAATGATCCCATTTGAAGTATAATCGTTATTTTTTAAGGATCTAGCATATTCATTGGTAGCTTGAATGGCGTTTAAAACAGAATCATATAAAGAAGTTCCGCCATTCGGATTAATGAAATTTTTATAATCAGATAAATCGCATTTTTCTAATAGTTTAAATCCATGTTTTTCTTTTAAAAAACTATTAAATGCCAAAATTCTAACTAATAAATTATCTTTTCGTGGACTAAATTGGCAAGACTTAATAACTTCTTTAATAGATTTTTCAAGATCGTTTCTATAACTACCAACGCTTCCACTTTCATCTATAACTAAAGTAACTAAAGTATATTCAGTTGCTCCAAGATCTTCTAACTTAGTAGCAGAAAATCCAAAAGTCCCATTAGCTAATTCAAATGTATCTAAATCATTTTTATTGTCCATAATAAATCCTTTCTATTATTGGTATTTTTTAATAATTTCTTCAGTAGTAGTTGTTTTCATTCCACGTTTACTCATATCTTCAATAAATTTCTTTTGGATAGCAGGAAAATCAACAAAAGGAGAAATAACAGGGCTAGTCGCGTCAGTAATAAGAACAAGCTTCTTAACGTAAGTATCATTCCCGAAACAGTCGGCTATTTGAAAAACTGTCTCCTTAACACAATGTGAACCAGCTTCCCCTGCAATCCAAATTTCATCTGCTTCCATTAATACATTAATTAAAGCTGTATTAATTTGAGTAGTGGGGTCCTGTGCATCAGGTACTTCTGCTAGGATACATCCGTAATTCTCCGTGTAACAATTGCTCCCCTTGGATACATAATCAATATTTCTAGAGCGTAGTCTTTCCCATTTTAACATAGAATCATAAAGGACTTTAAATATTTGATACCCCTCGCTAGCAATTAGGCAATGGGTCGGCCAAACACAAAGGGCAAATTTCCCATTTTTTTCTAATGTTTCTGTGTATTGTTGCATTCGTAGAGTTAATTTAGGATTAAATGGACGCCAAACCCCGTCCATTACATCTTTATTGGAAATAATGGTAAATGGAGCAGGATTATTTCCATTTTTATCAATCCACCAAGCGGGATGAAAAACAGACATAAAATGATGGGAATCTAAAGTAGCATGAATTTGACTAATTTTTTCTCCAACCTTGTCAATCATATTAGCAAGTCTTTCCATATCTTTATCTGCTCCTGGAACAGATAAAGCTCCATCCGGTTTACAAAAGTCGTTTTGTCCGTCTACAATGAGTAAGTGAATATTTTTCATAACAAAATTCCTTTCAAAATATTTTTAAATGTAACTAAAACAACAAATAATATACTATCAGTTTTCTATTTCCTTGTCAACATCTTTTTTTAAATTATTTTTAAAATTATCATATAAAGATATAGTATGGACTATAGCATAAAGACACCAAATGTATCTATAAGTATAATCCCTAAAATCTCTTTCCCATAAATCATCAAATTTGAATCCTTTATATTCAAAATTATCAGCAACTTCTCTTGCCTTTCCTTCTTCTTCCGAATACCACAAAACTTCGCTCTCAACTTCGTCTAATAATTCTTTTCCTTCTTCTTCAGAGAGTTCATTATCATAAATATATTGGTCAACTATTTCTTTTATAATTTTTGTAAATAATTCAGAGGAATATTCTTCTGCTCCTCCTGACATGTCTTGAGCTTGGAGTTTTTCTTTCCAATATCCAGGATTAATTTCTGGTTCTTTTTTTTCTTGTCTAAAAAAATTAAACATATCGGGGAGTCTAGAAAAAACAAAAGATCCCATATCTCCACAAAAACATAAATAATTAGGCCAAGTAACGATTTCATAATGATAATATGGGCTTTTGTCTGACATAATTATATGGCGATACTCTCCATCATCTTTAAGAATAGACATTTTATGATTTTTAATATGTTTTTTAAATTGATCTTTTATTTCTGACATCGTTTTTACGTCCTTTATTTTGTGAATTTATTTCCT
>Ga0265297_10000978_pt1 | contig 73115 bp, 66 predicted proteins | sample Munlanlwell13791_FD_192502 | JGI IMG/M metagenome (GOLD analysis project Ga0265297, IMG submission 192502) | Leachate microbial communities from a municipal landfill in Southern Ontario, Canada - Leachate well 137-91 | ecosystem: Engineered > Solid waste > Landfill > Unclassified | place...
TCTTATTTCCGTTAAATTCCATTCAGTACTCTCCAACCGCTATGGAGTACATCGAAAAATTTGGAATTGAACCTGAAAATTTAAGCCTGATGCTGACATTTGTAAACGATTAAATTCCACTGATTATTTAATTCCAATTCCATAGCTCATATATCTCTCTCCCCTCTCCTGGAATCAAATCAAAACCTCTATCAATACTCAATCTATACAATCCCACACACTATCTCCTATCACGTTCCACGTACACACCCCGTCGGGCATCAGCCCGACGCATATATTTATTATATCGGTCTATTATTTTTCTCTGCCAACTGCTCTCTATTTTCCTCTATTTATTTCTGCCTTATTCTTACTCTTTTTTTACCCTATTCGTTTACCTCTCTTACTAGCCATTGCTATTTTATCTTATTCTACCTATTCTATTTTGCTTGTACTATTTTACTACTCTATCAATATCAATCTGCGAGCCTCAGCGAGCACTAACAGCTGAGCGGAGCGAATGCTGTACAGCTCCTGCAAGAAGCTCTATCTTATCTGTGCGCCCTCCTGCGAGGTGTAAGTTAGACCTCCAACTTTGAGAGTGGAGCAAAGCGACCTCCAAAGGTGAGAGCTGGAAAACTGACCTCTGCGAGCGGAGCACACTAATTATTCTATAATATCTCTATGTTTTATCAATCAACTCTTTCAATAATCTTCTATGACAATGTTCATCGGACTTCTCCCAACAAAGCAAGGTTACTGCCTTTTTCTCTGACAATTCGGCTATCTTCTTAATTGCCTGCTGTCTTTCAGCATCTTCTATTTCCCGTTTGTATCTTTTTTCGTATTCTACCCAGTCAATCCTGTGTTCAATCCAATCTTCTAATAGTTCTGTGCTTGGTCCCAATTCTTTTATCCATCTATCTACATTAGCCTTCGGCACACCTCTTGGCCATTTTCTCATAACTAATATTCTTATCCCGTCTTCCGGTTCTTTATCTTCATACACCGATTTCGTTTTTAACATATCTTCTTTTTATTTTTTATGATTAGCTGAACTGAAGTGAAGCGCCTTTTATGTTTTTTTGATTAGCGTATCAAAAATATGGGAACACTTACTATTAATACATTTTGTCTTTCCACTTTAAATATCTCAATCCTTCTTCATAATATGTTTTTATATATTCAGGCACTACTACTTCTTTTAATATTTTATAAGGTCCGATTTTTGAATCAAAGTAATGTTCCTCTGCTGAATTAGGCCACATTCCTATGTAACAATCCCCACTGTAATCCTCTGGCCAATCAAAAACTCCCTCAATTTGACCTCTAAGTTTATTATCTATATAGAATCCAATAAATCCTCCATGTTTTGTTTTTGACCAGCAAACAGTAAATAAATGCCACTCTTCAGAAAGTTTTTCAGAATCAGGTGAGCCAACAAATAATCCTTTATGTTCATGTTTTCCCTTGCTCCAGAAACTCCAAGATTTTTCATCTCCAAATCTGGCAATTGCAAATACATTTATATAAGTATTTTTACCACCTATGTTTGTATACTCCCCTTTGTTTGTTGCATATCCTATTATATACTTATTTCCTGTAGTGGAGTTAAGTTTTTCTGTAACTTTAGCCCATATAAAGAAAGTGCCTTCACTATTGCTAATAAAAGAGTTATTAATTTTAACCGCATTCTTACTAGAATAACTAATATCTTTAATTTCTAGAGATTCCCCTATATATTTCTCATAATAGGTTGAAAATTCTTTTATTATATTCTTCTCGTCATCACTTAGAAAGTCATTGTTTTTAAACTTCTCCGCTAATTTTTGAAGTTCAGTAAGATAACATTGCTCATTAAGAGAGGTTAAATCTATATATTGTGGATGTCTAGATGAATTAAGGAATTCAATAAATTTTTTAGCATCTTTTTCAAGGAGAGAGACTATATATTTGCTTACAGTTTCCTTATTATTTTCTGTAGGTGTTTCCCAGTTAGTTGCCCATTGGTACAATACGAACCCCCATTTCCTTTTAACCAGCAATTCATCAAATATATCTCTTCCACTGTCGACAAAATATTTCTTTAACCTATCATTAAGCTTATCTTGCAAATCATCAATTTTTACTGTTTTATAAATACTTTCTTCTTTTCTTTTTAAATCATGTATAATGTTAACAGCAAAATAAAGGCTTGGCGTTTCAGTAATTATTTTTTCTAACATACTTTGTGTTTTTTTTGTATCTATCGTTTCATTAATTAATTTCATTAACAAAATATCTGCCTTGTCGTATTCGGAAATAAAATTCTCTTGTTTTTTTGTCGAGAAATTATCTACATTTGCATAGATAATTTCTATTATATCAATAGCCATACTTTCTTCTATTTGATATATAAAACTAACAAGTTTGTTGAAAAAATTTGAAAGCCTATTCTCTTTTTGCAATTTAAAAATCTGATTGCGGATAGCTTCTTTTCTATCATTATTATTTGTTATTTGCCGCCAATTACCTAATGTCGTTTCTATATATCCGTCAGCCAATTCTAACAAAGGGATTTTCCCAATAAAATATTTTGGGAAATATTCAGAATGCATAAGTCGCTTATCTTTCCTGTTCTTTTCTGTATCTCTGGAATATATTTCTCTTTCAGCAAAAGCATCTTTTACTTCAGTAAATATAGCTTCAAGTAAGTTCATTAAAATATCTTTATCTTTTTCATTATTAAGAATCTCTTCTGCATGTTTTTTTATTTTTGGGTATCTATCTTTTTTATCTATTGCCCAAAATGGAGAAGAGAGATAATTATATTCGGGAACATAAAACCACCAATTCTCCCATATATCATCATAAACCTTTGGATAAAAAATTCTTATTATTTCTAAAATAAAAAAATCATATAGATTTACTTCTAACTTCCCTTCAGTTACAACCGATGGAAGAGTTGAATATACGCCATTTAAATATCTTTTGATTATACGTAAAGTTCTAAATAGTCTTTTTAATTGAAAAGTATAGATATTGGAGAATTCTTTTGCAAAGGATTGCCTATCTTTTTCCGTAATCTTAAGCTTATCGAAAAGATTATTTTTTGATTGCGCCCATAATTCTAATATTTCATTTCTATCTTTTTGGTTTGAGATAAAATTGAAATCCTTTTCTATCAGTTCACGCTTGAAATAAAGATAATCATCTTCCGGTTCTATGTTAACGAATATTTTAACCCAGTCATTTTTAATATCGCCAATTTTCTTAAAAATATCTTTAAGTAATTCTATATGAAAACTTCCATCAATATGAATATTAAAAAATTGTTCAATATATATATGTTCTATAGCTGGTAAATTAATAGGACATTGAACGATTTTATCGATAAACTCTGATTTTACTACAGATTCATGGCTAATATCATGTTTTTCTTTCAAAATTTCCTTAATTGCGTTTACATCGAAGCTTAAAACAAAAATCGTATTTTTGAACTTTGTGTTTAAACGGATAAGTTTGAAAACCAGCAATACTTCTTCTAACTGAAGCCTATCAATATCGTCAATAAAGATAATAATTTTTTTCCCCGTCCATTCGATATATTTACCTATTTTTTCTCCGATTTTTTTCGCAGATTCATCTGAATGTGGAAAATTAATCTTAATTCCTGTTTGTGGAATTCCCACGGAGATAAGATTCAGATATTTTTTAAACGTCTTATTAAACTCTGGCGAGAAAATAAATTCTTTGCTTAAAGTATTCTCAAGTTGAGTATAAAAGGCAGTTAAAATCGCCTCTTCGTCTTTAAAATACCAAGGTTCAAAACTCATAATTAGATATTCGGCATTAGCTTCAAGTTTGTTTTTTAATAGATTAATCACTGAGGTTTTACCTTCACCCCAGCTTCCATAAAGCCCATAAACAAAGGAGTCCTTGAATGGAAGGTTTGTAATAGAATTATGGAAGTCTTCAATAAACTTACCTCTTCCAAATAAATCCTGTTTAGAAGTCTCAATGGGTTCATCAGAAAGTGAAAAGATATTTTCCTCTTTTGTATTGGTCCCTGCTTTTTTATTCCAGAGGTAACTTGATAAAAACCATATAAATACAAATATGAAATTTAGCGCTATTAATTTAAAAGTATTGCCCCCCATAAAAATGGGTATAGGTTTAGGAAAATAAATCAAAAAGCAAGTTAATAAAAAAATAAAACTAAAAAAAATAGTTAAAATTATACAATTGAGACTGCTTAAAACTTGTCTATTTAATTGTTTAGTATTCTTATATTTCTGCCAGAATTCTTGTGTTTTACTCCAAGAATGAAAAAGGAAAAACAATAGGAGAGAAGAAATGGCTACACTTATAATTTTATTAGAAAAATTTTTTATTAAGCCACAATTTATCCAAATAAGTAAAATCAGACAGGTAATAAAGATAGATAATAAAAGATATTTAATTTTTTTCATAAAAATTTGTAGCAATAATATTATTTTTTTTATTGTATATAGAATAAATAATATAAATTCCAATATAATCAAGGATTTTTTTGTATCCGAGAAGATAATTTTTAGAGTATTCCTAAAGTTTCTCTTTATAAAAAACGTATAAAAAATATTATTTTGTATATTTTGACAATATTTCACATACATAAGGAATAGATAATGTTTTTTCTATAAAAGACAAGCAAAATAAATAAAAAAATCATCATTCAAGCAGTAGCGGGCTATCTGCCCGCTACTATTTCGTCTATACGCTTGGAAGCTTCCGCTTTCGTCATCCCTTCGACTGGCTTTATGCCAAGTTTTTTTAGATAAGCCATCTGCTTGGGTGTTGCCGGCTTATTGCCGTTACCGTTCCCATTGGCTTTTATCTCTTCCATCCTTCTGTCTTTCGCAAGTTCCTGCATTATCGCTAATGCTATCCCTTCCTTGTCTTTCGCTTCCGGAAGCTTCTGCTGAATGCTTTCAAACAGCTCTATGTATTCTTCTGCGTTCATTTTAATCACCTCCTGCCAATTTTATTTGAAATTACCTCGCAATTCGAGGCGTAATAAAAAAACAAAAAAATAAACAAGTTTGCCGGATTTGCTATCGTCATCTTAATGACATATCAGCAAACTCGGAGTTCCATAGCTCACGGTGCAAATCTGACAAACAGGCATGAGCAGCAGTCAACGCATCATTGTCTATTGCACGAATTGCATATCCGACTTCGCTTTTCACGTTCTCGACGAAATTCCGCACTCGCTCAAGCGAAACCCTTTTCGCTCTTGGCTTTGCTTGTAAAACGTTGCTCCTGCGTTGTTTGACGAAGTTTTTCTTCAAGCCAATCAGCGATGTCAAAAAGCTTATAAGTTTGCTCGCTGAATAGCTTGTAACTTCATTTTGCAAAGCTTTCTCTACAAACTGCTTATATCTTTTTTCGATTCTCTCTGACTTCAGCAATTGCTCAATCAAATGCCTCTGCTTCTCTGTAATCAGCTTCATATTGCTCTGTTCTATGATTTCAGTTTCCATTTTTTGTTCGAATTTATCCTCCATATCAATTTAGTTCCAGACTTGACGGTCTGATTCACCCTTTGAATTGGGCTTAAACATTATCTCAAAAATCCCGAAGGGATTGGAGCGGTTTCTCGAGCGGTGAAGAGAACTGAGCCACAAAATATTTAATGTCCCTGGATGCGAACAAAGTATCGCACCGAAATTGCGAATAGAAATTTCGGCTTTAAATATTTTAGAGACACTGCGGGTTCTTGCGAGATTGGGGTGCTTGCTCCCAATCGTGCTTCTTACAGAAGAAGCGAAACCGAACTCGTGGTTGATGGGGACTTGGACACATCAAAAATTATTATAAGTTAAGGGCTGGTGTGGCTGGCTGAACTTGTAATAGTTTAACGAGTTCGGAGAAATAGAAAGAGTAGGAAAAGTTCAAAAGAAAAACCATAGAGAAAACATCGGTTGTCTTTGCGGTTTGTCTTTTTGTAGAAAGATGCGAAAAAACTTGCCAAATTAGAATTATGTATGTAATAAAAATTATATATTTTTTCAGGGATAAAGAGATGAAAAACAAAGGAGAGAAAAAAAAGAAAAAATTTGAGAAAATATTAACACTTATCAAGAAAACCATATTAGACTCTACTGAATGGGCAGGTTCTTGGTATTACGAAGTCGCAAAAATCTACTATATAGAACAACTTTCCGGTGAAGCCCAAAAAATATTAAAAAGATTAGTACAATTGTATGATAAAAAAATACTGGAAGAGAGGGCAAAACCAAGTATAGGAGTTGGATATCTGGGAATACTTGAGGAAAGTGTAAAAGCTTACAGCCTCTTAGTCTTAATCTTCATAGAAAAGAACGAGAAGCAAGAAATTATAGAACTCTACCCTAGAATAGTTGAGATAGGGACTGAAATCGCTATTTGTGAAAAATGTCAAAATACGGCATTTTATTTAAATTCCCGATATGAAGAGACGGTGCATATTTATAATAATTTGATAAATGTATTGGTTAATTATCCTTTGGAAAGGCAATATCTTAATGACAATTATTCCGAATTGACTTATGAAAAAGCGCTGAATTTACTCAAAAAAATAATATCAGTGGATTCTATAGAAGTATTAGATACTGGTCAGAAAACTACAATAGAAATCCCAGAAGTTAAAATTGAAAAATCTCCCGAAGCACTTGCGCTAGACAACTTTATTATATTAAAACATCGGGAATTAATTAAAAAAATAAGTGACGGGAGACCAATAAGCAAAAAGGGATTCGAATCCCTTGTAACTAACTATAGAAAAATACAAAAGAATAAATCTGCAAATATTGAAGAACTTTGGTCTCTTGCTATAAAGCTTTCCCAAGAGAGATTGTATGACTATGCGATAGAAATTTGTAAGAAATTAATAAAAAACAAACCAGATTGTGCTGAGTTTTATTATTATATGGGATTGGTGTATTTTCAATCCGGGGCATGGGATTGGTTGAAGATAACTAAATCTAAAAAAGCATATAAACTTGGAATAATTGCTTTTAAGAAATCCCTTAGTTTGGGCAAAAAATCTTATGAAGTTTACCCTGAGCTATTAAGGGGATATGGAATATTAGGAGATAGGGAACATTTCAACAGAATTGACAAAAAATGCCTTTCTATAGAATTTAAAGACAAAGTAAAGAATTTGGATTGGAGAGAAGAAGTTTTGGCATCAATTATTTATGTAGAAAGGACACGACTCCAAGCTGTTTCTATGTACAAAATGTTAAAAGAAGAAAAATATAGAGACGCTTATATTCTTCTAAATCAAGCTATAAGAGTTTGCCAGGGAAATCTATATTTTTCAGCATACTTCTTACTTTCATCTGTTTGTGATTTACTAAATAGACCTTATGAAGCAGTAAAAGCCTGTATAAAGTGTAGAGAATTGGAACCAAGGTTTGGATTCTCTTATTATAGAATTGGCCTTTATTTACTCCATAGGCTAAAATTTAAGTCTGCTGCTCTATATTTTAAACACGCAGCCGAAATATGTTATAGATATCATGATATAGAAGGAGATATCTCTACGGCAAAATATCACTATGCTCTCGGTATGTTAAGTTGGGAAAACGGCGCTTTACCGGAGGCGTATCAGCACTTTTTGAAATATAAAGAATTTATAAAATATTCTAAAACTATTAGCGAGATAGAATTTGAAAAACTTACTGAATTAGTGGATGTTGACAAAAAAATAAATAATTTTCCAAAATGCAACAATTTCCATGAATTAGAAAAAAATGTAATAGATGTATTTATTGATTTACAAAAATTATTTCCGAACCCACATTCTGTAAAACAGCCTTTAGGGTTATTAATTTTGGCAAAGTTTTGGTTCCTTTTTGATATGATTCATGTGCTTGACCCAACTTTTGAGGGATATAACAAATTGAAAGAATCAATAAATCAATATCCTCCAGAGGATATTGTTCCCTTTTCTGAAAAAAGGCTTGGCGTCCATCTTTCTAAAAAATTTTATACTCAATTACACTTTATAAAAGGGATGCAAGCAGTTAATAGACTTGAAAATTTTATTTTGGAAATAAAGTCTTATTCGGAACCAAGTATAATTCCGCAAGAAAAACAGATTCAATTGATAAAAACCCTTAGTGACCTTGCTACAGTATGTGATGGAGAAGCAAGCAGATATGTTGGAAGCAGATTAATAAGCCAAGTTTCAATTATTGAAAACCTGCAAGAACTACAGAGTCAATACAATGAGCTAAAAAAAGAAGTAAAAGAAGGTTTTATCCAAGAATATAAGTTAATAGAAGAACATTTTATGAAAATAAATTCTATCGTACAAGAACAGAAAACCAAACTGAAAATTCAAGAGCCAGAAGAAAAATTTACAAAAGTACCAAAAGAAAAAGCTGATTATGAAATTATAACTAACAAAGGACCTATTTTAGAAGGGTTTTGTACTCGTAAAGATTTTGAAAAGTTTGAGGCCAACTTTGATAAATCACATTATAATTTATGGTTACATAAAACAAAATATGAGTTTTTTATCAATGGCAAACAAAAAATTATTTTACCTCCTGAACAAGAGTACCTAATTGCTGTTCTCAAAGGAAAAGGAGAACTTGTTAGCAATAAAGAACTTACATCTATATTTGGCACTTACGAGAATGCCCGTAAGTACAGAGCAAGTGTGAGAAAAGACCCTGTTTTAGAAAAATATATAAGGCATATCATTCCAAAAGGAGATAAACTCGAGGCAGATGTTTCTTTTTGTCTAATAATTGAGGTGAAAAAAGATTAAAAAGAATTTCCCACTTCTAATTTGTAATGTAGCACATCATAACACGCTTTTGTAAAATTTTTGTGAAGTTCAAAAAAATATTCGCCTTTTTCTTTCACCCTAAAATTCAATTCACTAAAACATTTTTTTAAGCATTTATCTATTCCCAAACATTCGGTATCAGAGGTTGTTTTATGCACTATTACATTTTGAATATAGCGTTTTTTTCGATTTTCCCTGTCATGTTCATATTCTGTTTTAAGAACATTTGCATGCTTGTTAACTGCAGGCAGTTTTTGTAGCCTTTTTTCGAGACTATATGGATTCTCTCCGGAAGTATAATAATTGTAGGTACATTTTAATTGAGAACCTAATAAAGGACAAGATGAATCACGCATTATCCTCATAAGTCTTGCAAAAATTAAAATTTCCTCTTTTTCTGGTAAGAATTTTTGTTCAAGAAGTGTTGGCAATGTTTTTTCAAGATAATGACTATGATTGATTAAATACGTTTTTTTATGTGTAATGCTATCTAAATTCTTTACATATAACTTTTGGAGAGCAGATAAATTCAATCTTTTATAATAGGTAAAATCGGGGGCATATCCATCTACCATAACTGCTTCTTTCCACTGCTCTTGTTCCTTTTTTTCGAGCTTTAACCATACCATGAAAAACAAAGATACAACTGGTTTTTAATCCTTTCGTTCACAAATAAGTACAAATTTTCTCAACAAAAGAACTGAGTATTTTTTTCACTATGTTATGGTTCACCCGATGAATAAAAAAGGGGGGACAATGAAAAGAAAAAATATCTCCGCGAGCAAAATAATGTTTTTGGGATTCATACTCTTCCTGTTTGCATTAAATATGCTTGTTCCAGCTGTTGAGCTCCACGAACCTGTTGAAATATGGAAGTATCCCAACCGTAGGAAAACGCTTCTGCATAAAATAGATAACAACATTACCTGCATTTGTTCAGCAGATAATACAAAAAAAAGGGGGTGCGTATGTACGCATTTTTATGGATAGCAGTAGCAGTTCTCGTAGGCTCTCTGATAATATATGCTTTTCAAAAAGAGCTTACGCAGCTGGTCTCAAAAGTCCTTGACCTTGTCAAAGGTCTACTTGAGACATCTGAGTCGAAACTGGGTGTGGCAGTCACTAAAGTCTCCCGTTCGCTCAAGGGAGTCTTGCCTTTCATGGTATATGTTTTCGCGTTCGGGATTGCTTTTGTAGGAATAGTTAGCTCCTGTGTGGATTTTTCCTTAATCAAATTCTCTGTCAATGTAATTGGTCTTGCAAATACAACCTTATTTCACACAAACCACGGGAATGTTTCCGCAGCATCTGCTGTTGCATTATTTATTGTCATGATGGAATGGATTCTGGGCTATCTTAATAACGAAAAAACGAAAAGAGAGAGACAAAATGATGGTCAATCTAAAGCCAAGCCATCCGGTTTTTTGCTTGCTTTCATCGGTATTGTTGTGGTATCCGCATTTTTGACTTTTGAACGCGTGATAGAGATGGAAGCGGGGACAAGAGTCCCAATAGTAGGCGCTTTCAGAGGTGCACCAGTTGAATTATTGGCTTTTATCAGCGCATTTTTAACAATTCTTACTGCAATCACGATATACTGGACCAGTCCTTCCCTTGATATAGCACTGCATGGTTTGATGTTTCTTGTTGTAATTGTAGTTATTGTGGTTTTAAGCGTTCTCCGTGGAATGACATGGCTAGTTCTTAAACTGATAGAAGGACTGCGTCCTATCTTGCTTATCATAACAGATTTACTCAGCAAAATCGGGAAATTTATAGTAAGCGGTTTAAAATCCGCTAAAAAGAGAAACAAAACTGTTTCTAATGTTCTGATACCTGTTGTTATCGCCACATCAGTTCTGACTTCTGGATGTATATCAACTCCTGCCAATTCTGGCAAAACAGAAATTGTAGTTATTTTGGACACAAGCTACAGTTTCAAGAGCCTGCTCGGCAAAGCAGTTAAAAAATGTGAGGAAATCATAGATTCATTATCACCGGGGTCAGAATTCATTGCAATAAGCATAAATGCCTCTTCATACCAACAGCTCGATGAACTGGCGTATGTAAAAATACCATCAGATGAGACAGACAGAGAAAAATACTGCAAGTCGGCGAATGCTGAATATACCGAAAGAATAAGCAAAATTAAACAGCCTGCCATTGATAATTTGAAGAAAGTCATAACTGCGAAAAGCTCCCCCAAAACCGATATTTGGGGGAGTATCGCTTATTCCAGTAGCCTGTTCTCGGACAGCACTGCAAAAAGAATACTCATTATCTTATCTGATATTTTGGACAATGTGGGGACGGATTCCGATTCATGCGATTTCCGCGGAGTCAAGGTCTGGGTGCTGTTTGTTATCCATACAGATTCTCCTTCGGAATACAAAAAACGCATATCCCAATACGAAGAATATTTTATTAAACATAATGCGTCATCTATAGAGTTTTTTGACCCGATTCGGAGCTCTGCAATAGATGTAAATGAGATTCTGGAGATTAATAAGGAGGAACAATGATAACCATAGACACATTGATTAACGCAACCATATTTTCTATTTTATTGGTTGTGGCAGTTGCTGTCTTTATTTTTGTAACATCAAAAACAGGACCTGACTTGATATCATCCGTATTGTTTTCGCTTGCGACAGGGCTTCTTATTGGAGCTTGCATCGTTTTTTTCTGTAAGGGATTTATTCCTTTCTTCCGCGGAATTCATATTCCTTTCAAGGGCATATTAATTATATGGCCCATTTGTTCAGTTATTTTGGTTCCTTTTGTCGGCTACAATGTGGAAATAACGGGAAATGTGGTGCTGGATGTTTTACTGAGCGGAGGACTATTGGCATTATGGATAGCGGTTATGGGGACAGGATACGCCGTTACGCTTCATCAGGGATGTTGGGGCAAGGTATTGCAATCAATGACATTTATAGGCTTATTTTTAGGAGTGATAATAAGAGCCATCTTTTGGGCTCTGGAATAGGGGGTAAAATGAAAATGGAAGACGAAGAACTAAATTTTATTACAGATAAAACCCAAAAAAATATAAATCTGGATTTGGGTGATGTAATAAAAGAGTATATGCATGTTCATGCAAAAACAAGAGATAAAGAAATAATTTCCGATTTGCTAAAGCACACGGACACCCTTAATCACGAGTTTACAATGAAATTGGTGGATCATTACGGGAAGATAACAGAAAAAGCTATTGAAATTTATGAGAAACGGGAAATACAAGGCGACAAGATGCAAAAGGTTTTTGGATTTACTCGCTGGTCAACTATTTCCACAAATGCTTTCGGGACAGCTTTGTCAGAGGCGAAAGAGCTTATACGCATATCCAATCCAACGGACAATCCGGAAGTAAAAGAGATTTTGTACATACGAAAACAGAATCTGATTATGCTCGGGAAGCATCTTTCGGATATGCTTAGTGATAATAAATCCACAGAGAAGCTCAATTTTAAGGGGATTGGCAAAATGTTAGGCTTTAACGAGGAGGAAGAATGAACATACCCGAAGGATTTCAGGATATTGTAAAAAAATCAATGGAAAGTAATCCGAGACTGAAAAAAGTATTTATACTTTCATCTCTTGCCGGCGATAAAGAAGCCGTTGCTTCGGTTATGGAAATGGCAACGGCTTCGTCTCTCCGCCAGATACTAAAGCCAACTGTTCCAGAGGCTTTTTATCCTCCGCCGACTGCCAAAGATTTTAAGGGGAAATTCTATCTTGGTACAGGCGTAGGATATAACCCTTCTACTGAAACAGATGATTTGACAAAAGGGATAGTAACTCTTGGGTCTATTGGTGTCGGCAAGACTAATAGCGCGTTTTATGATATGCAACAATTTCATTCCCTTGGTAAAAAATTTCTACATCTTGGTTTCAAACAAAGCGTCCGTCATTTTGAAGAAATTCCTATTCTTACTCTTACTACAGGAACTAAAGTAAACTTTTACGGGCAGATATTTGATTACCCGCCTCCCGGGGTAGATGTTATTCAGTGGGATTTGTTGAGTTCAAGGGTATTCGGCGGAACAACCTATATTCTTGACGCAGGTCAATCGCTTTTATTGCAAGTGATTACAGAGCTTAGAAGAGAGGGCAAGCATGTTAATCCAACGACTATATTAGAAAAACTGAAAAAAATAAAAACAAGTTTCGGAAGAGAAGGCGAATGGAAAGCGACTCTTATCAACAGGTTTACGGAGTTTAATATTGTCTGCGGCGGAATGTTCAGCAGAGAAGTCAGGTTTCCATTGGAGAAACTGATAGAATCCCATAATATAGAAATTGAGTTGGACAGTGCCGGCCATTTTGCGCCATTTATTGCTACTATGATTATTGCGTATCTCTATGAATACAGGAAAGCGAACAATATCAGAGGAAACAAGTTAATAACTCCCATTATGTGCGATGAGTTGCATTCACTGGTAAACACCACGATGGCTCAGTATTTTCAAAAAGAGGAGTTACCTCTGCTTGATTATATGAGGAAAGGAAGGGAGTTCGGCATCGGGCTTGTGCTTTTCACAAATGAAATAAAAACCATACCTTCAGCCATCAAGACGCAGGCGCATATTAAAATAATGATGCGGTGCGCTGATTTTAACGAAATCCAGGCAATGGGCTCTGCAATGAATCTAACACAGGAACAAATGGAGCTCTGCCTTGATTTGCCGGTGGGATGGGGAATAGTGAAAATTCCGGAAATTGCCCCGTTTCTTACATATTTTCCACTTGTGGGAGGAAAAGATGATAACTGATAGTCAGATAAACGAACGAAATAAGCGTCTTTTAGCCGGCACTGAATTTGAATCAATTTTACGGAAATACGAGGAAGTGCCTCCTAATGCAAATCAGGGAAAGGAAACAAGTGAAACAGTAACGGCAAACGAAACAATAGGAACGAATGAAACAAGTAGAGCACCGAGAACGAACGAACCTAATGAATCTCCCACACCGCAAGCGGCGGGGTATCAAACAGAAACAAACAACACAACATGCAACATCTCATCCCACGCCCCAAGGGGCGGGGAATTCCAAGTTAAAAAGCCTGAGAAAGTATTCATCAAACAAGAGCCAACCACTCAGCTTACCAATGAAGAGCGAAGTTTTCTTAATGATGTTTACAATCATGAGTTTGAATCGCTTGTAAACCGCTTCAGAAACTTGGGATTATCAGCAGGAAGCGGAAGCAGGCTTGTTGCAAAACTTGTATCTTTGAACTTAATCAGAAAACTAGAAATTAATCTTGGTGGTCGTGGAAATTCAATAACACTGCTTGAACTGACAGGCGAAGCCTATCTGTTGCTCAAACTAGAGCCCAAAAAATACGGAAGAGGGAGCGGGATGGAACACTATTTTTGGCAGGTCAAAGTCAAGGATACTTTAAAACCGTTAGGCAGTGCGGAAATTGAGGAAAATGTTAAAAATAAATTTATTGACGTAACATTAAGACTGCCTGATGGCAGTCTTCTCATCGGAATTGAGATAGAAATATCTTCGGCAAAAGAGCATATCGTTGAGCAGATTAAGCGAGATATTGAGGCAGGTATTGATTTTCTGATTATCGGATTCAAAGACAAAAGGCTGTTTGAGCAAATGCAAAAAACAATAAGTGCATCAAATAAGTTAATACCGGACAAGGTAAGATTATGCCTGCTTCCAGAAATAGTGAAAGAAGCAATGAAATTAGCAAATAAAAAATGAAGAAGTCTGTTTTAGAAAAATTTTTTATTCCTTTTTGCAACAAGTTTGTAAAGGGGGAAACATGGAAAACAGCACTTTGCATAATGATTCGGACAACGAACAACAAACCCTTGAAAAACTCATTGTCAAGGCAGTGTATAGGAAATACCAGAAACAGGGGCAAAGGCAAGATGCCAAAAAACATGCAGTTGAAAAGGAAGCTGACAAAACCGATGCTCCTGTTGCAGTTGGCTCTGAAGTATAGGTTACTTTAGTGGCACAATGTATTTAATTGACTTTTGGACTTTATAAAAATGTATAAAGACAAATTTATAGCGGGATACATCCGTGTGAGCACGGAGATGCAGATAGAACGGGATAGTGTAATTCAACAGGAAGACGCGATAAAGGCTTATGCTAAGGCAAAGGGAATGCCATACAAGATTTACAAAGATTTGGGCATATCAGGCAAAAACACAGAAAGACCGGGATTTCAAAATCTAATTCGGGATGTAAAGTCAAATCAGGTCAGTTCTGTAATTGTGACGAGGCTGGACCGTATCACCCGCAGCCTGCTTGACTTGATAAATCTCGAGAAAATATTTGAGCAATACGATACCTCTTTTGTTTCATTAACGCAAAATCTTGATACATCAACACCTATGGGACGGTTTTCTTTTTACATTTTAGGCTCAGTCGCCCAACTCGAAAGAGAGGTTGATGCGGAGCGGGTTGCGGAGAATATGACTGCGAGAGCGATAAGAAAGAAATGGAACGGCGGAGTTATTCCCTGGGGTTTCAAGTATGTTCCTAAAGAAAAAACAATAGCAATAGAGCCAAAAGAAGCAGAAGTAGTCAAAAAGATATACGAGCTCTACTCGGAGCATAAAAGCTTTAGGAAAGTATTGCAGTTGTTAAATTCAACAGGCTACAGGACAAGGAACGGCAGTTACTGGGCTGGCACATCTATCCATAGAATTTTGAGTAACCCCATATATGTCGGAGCTCTGACTTACAACAAGAGAAAAACCAAGGGCAACACATCCGTATCAAGGCCGAAAGAAGAGCATACAATAGTGGAGAATGTTTTTGAGCCGATAATTGAAAAGGAAAAATATCAGGAAATCCAGGCAATGATAGACAAAAACAAGCCCATAGCTTCAAGGACAAAGGGGTCAAGACATCTGCTTTCCGGATTAGTGAAATGCGAATTATGTGGGACTAAAATGTTCGGCTGGAGCGGGTATACTAAGAGAGGCAATAGATTTTATTCCTATTACAAGTGCAATGGGGCAATATCAAAAGGAAAAAGCTTTTGCGCCGGCAACAACATAGATATGAAAACACTTGAGAACATGGTTGAGAGTGAGCTTAAAGAGTTTTCGTTAAAGCCTGAGAAATTGACCGAGAAACTGGCACAATATAAAAACGAGTTTGAAGCTTCTGTGGAACCATTGCTGAAAGAAAGAAAAACATTAGAAAGCGAGATGTCAAAGCTTGAACAAAGAATCGAAAAGACATTCGGGCTTTACGAAGAAAGCATTATCACAAAACAGGAGTTTGTAGAACGAAAGAGTAAGATAGACAGCGAGAAAGCTTTTTGCAAAACTCAGTTAGAAAGCTTGGACGACAAGTTTTCTTCTCATGATTTGACAAGTTTCAGCCCTGATAATGTATTAAAACAAGTAAGAAACTTTGCGGATGTTTACAAAGAATTGAACTTTGATGAAAAACGAGAATTTCTGAAATGCCTGTTTCCGGAGATAAGGGTTGGCAAGAAAGAGATAACTTACAGCTTGAGACTTTATCCGGGTTTGTTTAACTATGACGCTGACTGGAAGAGCTTGAATCGCAGAAACGTTAAAGATTCGGGGGCTGTGACGATAGAGTATAAGACTTTAAGAGACCCGATAGGGCAAATTGAGATTTCCGGGGAACAGATTAAACAATTTAGGAAGGAGAAGGGATTAACTCAGAAACAGTTTGGTGAGATAATGGGAGTGGACAAGATATCTGTATTTTGTTGGGAGAAAGGGAAATATAGTCCATTAAAAAAACATAAAGGGAAATTGATGCAAATTTTTAATCAAGCTCTATTTAAGGGAAATAACAAGAGAGCAAAATGATTTTTTGTATATTTGTAGAACAATTACATCTTTTCTTGAAGCTATAAATGAATATTGGCATTAGCTCTTTTATTAAAAAAACTGGTTCAACTATATAGCATAGAGTTGCCAATCTATATCTTCACTATTTCAAAAGACAGCTGCTTGTATTTGGCATTTTTGCTATTATAAGGATACTCTCGCCCTAAATTACCTACTTTCCGTTTCCAAATTTCCCCTACAGCAATTAACTTAAGGTTATTTTTCAATAAATACCTCTTAAGATATTTGGAGCTGATAATAAGGAGATACCCGTAGTTTGCCAATTCAAATTTATCTTCTCCATAACCATCAATATTTCTGTGATAACCACTTTCCCAATTAATACAGTGAATAACAAGTTGTTTCCCTTTATAATATTCCAAAGAATTCTTCTTTTGAGTTAGTTTAAAGTATTCTACTATTTCTGGTGCAGGAAAGAGTTTTACATAGCCTCCAAAATCTTCTGATACGGTTCCGTAAGAAGGGATTAGCCTGTCTTCTAAAAAATCAGAATGGCTGTACTTATTCGTATTCAATAATTCTTTTTTCTTTGCTTTAAGGGGAAGTTCATTTATATAACAGCTTCTACAACTATAATCTACTGGAATTACTTTAATCTTCTTCGAGAGTTTTTCTGTTGGTGTACGAACAAAGCAAGTAGTTACACGCTTTTCAAAAGACTTATCTTCAGTTTTAAAATAAGTTCTTTCATACAACGGTATCCATTCAGCCTTTGAATTCAAAAGTTCGTATGCATCTGCTTTCTTGATTCTCTTTTTAAGCCATGCTCCCGCATCTACCTGAAGATCAGTAAACTTGATAAATTCAGGTTTTTCTTCTACGAGTAAATCAGGAATAGAAGCATCCCACTTACGTTCATTAACCAAAAAATTCTTCCAAGTCTCAATAGAAACAGATAGATTCTTCACGCACCACATTAAGAACATTTGAATAGCATGTCTTGCATAGTAATGAAGACGAGTTTTGTAATGCTTGCCTTCGATATCGTAGCGCAAACTAGAAGGACTCTCTTCCCAATACTGTACCCCTTTTTTGTACCCAATAATTTTCATATAATACGTGACTTGTCTAAATGCTTTTTTACAATCATATTTAAAAACCTCACATATGTGAGAGAATTCATACATGTTATTTTTCCCACCAAGCTCGTATTCAATAAAATGGTCACAATTAGTATAAAATATATCGTTGGAATTATTAGCATATTTCATTGCAGGTGTTACCCTTGTGGAAATCAAATCTATAGGATGCTGAAGGGAAAGATTAACATTTATGAGGTTAGCTAAAATGTCTTTACTTAAATTTGCAATTCCAAAATGACCTGTCTGTTTTCCAAGAGAAATAATCCCTTTGATTAAAGGCTTTACTTTTTCCGGGGCTCTCAAGCTAATAGCAAGCAGGATTCTTAAACTACCGAATACGATATCAAAATTTTTTGAACGTAAATTTAAACCGAGTTGGCTTACTGCCTGCGAATTTGTTAATGCTTCCTGAAATAAGCAAAGTGTTGCTCTGTTACGATGAGCGACAATAGGAGAGGCTAAATATTGCGAAAGAAATTCAAGTATGTCCATATTATTTTTTTGATAAAGATAGACTCATTGATGTTTCTACGATATTTTTCCAGCTTGCAAAAGAAAACTTTTTAATATCAATAAAATACTTATCTATGTATTTGGAAGCATAAGTAAAAAACTGTGGCAAAGAATAACTATCTCCTGCAAGCCTACGAATTCCTGCTAGTAATAATTTTCTGATAAAAGCTTGCTTGTTAGGAAAATCTATCTTATCCAGCGCTTTGATAATCCCATGGATTTCATAATTATGCTCCGAATTATTTATAGCTCTAAACACGTCGGATTGCGTCTTGGCAAGCAATGATTGATTACTTGTTGCCACAGTTTTTCTGATAAGGGTAGAAAATAATTCTGCCCCTTCTATATTTATTTTATTGGACACAGCCCATTCTCTAACGTGCTGTAAGTCAGCATAACTAAGAAATGGGACTAATTCTGCAACTAACCTATCCGTAAAGTAGTTTTTTTGTTTTGTATATTGGTCTAAAGTTTTCAGAACTGACTTTATGCGCCCCTTTTTAGCAGAAGTTTTAAGTTTTTCAATATCAATGCTGTCATAAGTTACCTTAAATTCGGGACTTTTTTTCATAGCCGCCGAATAGCCTTCTTGCCGAAGGGCAGCGAGATAAAACTCAACATCTCTCCTAATGCTTTTCAGTTGAGAATAAGGAGTGATAAATAAGATTATATCTTGTAATAGATTTATTCGATCAGTAGGCTCAATATATTTCTTCAAAATCTCAAAGTATCGCATCATTAATTCTTCAGCTCTCTGGTAATCATTATTAATTAAAGCCCATCCGCAAAGTTTAAAATAAACTTTTGTGATGTTTTCGAAATACTCGTAAGAATTTTCTTCTTTGATGTGCATTAAACCCAAAAGCGGTAGAATATCTTTGATAGTATGATAATGATAACGTTTTATATAAGTCGAGATAACTCGTCTTAAAGCTTCGTTTTGATTGACTTTCCCTTCAACTATAAATTTGTAGAGATAGTCTAGTGCCATCCTGAAATCTTCATAAGTAGCAGATTCTAGAAAATCCAGCCTTAAATATCCTGCTCCTTCGATTATATCAGAAACACGTTCTATATATCTCAAAATCAATTTAAATTGCTCTGACTTTTGCGTTCTAAGACAATCTACAAGGTTATTAAATCTAAAGTCTTCTTTGCTCCATAATCCACGAGAGTATTTCAAACTCTTAATAAAAATATTATCCGCCATAATCAAGAATCCCTTTTGTGCAGCAATGACAGCTAGATTCTGTAAATTACTACTTTTACTAAGGTTATCAAGCCTTTCTTTTTGGCGTATTTCGAATGTTTTTCCCAGATAACTTTCCAGTTTTTCCTTAATTATAATAGTTGTCGGCACAGACACTTCTATCAACTTTTCTAAAATATCTGCTCTCTTGTTTATATAAGCAATTCCCAAAATATTCTCAATTTTATTGAGGAAAGATAAAGTTTTGTTTGGAAATCGAACGCTAATGATTTGTAAGTTATCTCTAATAAGATCTAAGAGGTCATGACTGTATGGATAAAGATTTTTCCTTGTTTCATAGTTATTATCCTCATTGGGGTTGATTTGGTCTATTTTTTGTTTATAGAGCCTAAGGGAATTTTCTAAGACTTTCCAAAAACCTTCCCATGTAATTTTTCTTGCTTGTAGTAGCAATCTATTTTTTTCCAAATCGCATTCTATTGAGAGAACATTTAAAAACTCTGGATTTTCATATTCTGAATAATCCCTTGCCCTTGAAAATTTTTCCTTTAGAGAGTCAATGTAAAACTCTTTCAAGTTAAACTTTTTATCTATTAACCCCTTTAAAGCAATCCATTTGAGGAATAATTCACGAGTCCTTTCTGGCCCTCCCCAATCTGTATAACCACGATTGCAATAAGGGAGTTCAATCTCTACTTTATTCAAAAGTTTTTGAGTTCTTTTTTTAAAGTTTTTCGCTCCATGAATGAATAAAGCTTCAGCAAAATCTAGACGTTGACTTTCATGTTTATTGTCGTAAAGAAATCTCTCTACTTTCTCGTCATTAAGTAATCTTCTAAAGTCCCAATTATCAGAAATCTTCAACCCATTTTTCTCCTTCTCAAGGTAGATTAAAAGACGTTCTATCTTGGAAGACTTAGATATTGTCTTTAGCGTCTCTTTATTATTAATTTTCAGGTTCTGTAGATGAATTTTTGTTAACTTAATACCTTTAAAACCCCCCTCTAATCTTAAGCTAGGCTTCTGGAAAGAAATTCCTTTTTTAACGAAATCCAATGCTTTTTTATACTGATGTGCATTAACTAGAGCACGGGTAAGAACTTCAACATTATTCCAGAATTCATCATTTGCATCTTTGCTCCAAAGCAATTCAGGATTTAAATTAATTCTAAATAAACTATCATCAATAAATCTACGTGCAAGGTCAATACAATTTTTATCTGCTTTCTCTATTAGAATATTTCCAACCGCCAACCGCTTAAACACCCATTCTCGCTGGTACCATGGTTGATTTATTTTTGGAAGCAATAACTCTTTTTCTACTTCTGAAATCAACTTTTCTGTTCCGATTTGTGCTTTTTGAAAGACATCTTCATCATGAGTAATAGAATAGATATTACTTGTGAGTATTGCGTAGTGAACCAGTTGTTCTACATTCTGAACGTGATAGAAGTAATTTACAAAACTTCTACCGATTTCAACTTTGGTAGGTTCATCTATATTTGACCTAAGAATTTTGTTAAAAAATCCAGTTTGATGAAGTTTTTGGAAAATAGTTTTTACTGAAGAGTCTTTTATACCAACAACCTCTAAATGTTTAATGATATATTTTTTACCATATAGAGATAAAGCATTTTTTGAATAATATTTACCAAGGATTCGATGATAAGACTTTTTATCTCTCATAATCTGAGCGATAACAAATCGTCTGAAACTATCATGATAAGGCTCAATAAAACCACCCGACAAGTGGAGAAAATGATCAACTTTCTTTAAAAGGTCATTAAATGTAGTAATATTTAACTGCCTATAATACATTAACTGTTGTAAATCTTCTCGTTTAACACTGGCAAAATGAAAACAAAGATAACCAAAACATTCTTTTTCTTTTTTACTTAAGCTATCCCAGATAGGTCTGTACCAGTCAAATACTTCAGTATATTGCGAGGGGGAGCGAATTATGTTATCAGGGGTGCCGGATTGTTTTAGTTTTCTGCTTAGATAAAACAGTGAAATAGCTAAGCCATTAGTCTTTTTTTTAATAATTGCAATTTGGTCTCTATTAAGTGGTATATCAGCTTGCTTAAAATATCTTTCAATCTCTTTTTCGGTGAAATATAGATTTATGCCAGTTTCTTTTTTTGTATTTGGAGTTAAATTTCTAATTGACTTGGGAAGATATCTTTCCCCCCAAGTGCTCAACAAAAAAACTATACCTGGGTAATTAACTGAAGGGATAGCATCTAGAACTGACTTGTCTCTATAGTTATCAGTTTCTACCTGGTCAAGAGCGTCAATTATAATGACAATCTTCTTGCTATGCCTCTTTAGTGCGTTATCGCTAAGTTTTTTTAATGCCTCATCAAAAGTTTTATCAATGAAATTTTCATCGTCCTTAATGCCAATAGTTTTGTCAAGCAATCCAAATTCATAACATCTTTGAATAATGTCTGTTTTGAACCAAGAGCTTTTAAGTCGGTTATTATTCGAGTATCCTGACTTTCCTTTCACTGCCTCAAAGGGACGAATACGGCAGAAATAAGGGAAAAAATCTGTGTTCTTTTCTGCAAGATGAGAGAGTAAAACTGTTTTTCCTGAACCGGAGGGAGCAAAAAGCAAAACAAAGCCACCTCTTTTTTTCTTTGCTTCTATGGCTTGTAGAATTTTAGTTTCCAGATTAGGACGATCAATATAATTTAATGGAGTAGCAATTTCTTGTATTAACCCTGTTTCTAATCGGTCAATGAATTCAATTACTTTTTGAGGAGTAACTTCTATTTCATTTGAGACAAAAAGTCTTGTAATCCTAGTTATAAAAGCATCTCCTCTTTCATTATCAACAACACCTTCTCTTTTTAACTTCATGCGGAGCTCTTTTTCCAATACATCTATCGCTGGGATTTCTTTGAAATGGAGCGCTGAGAGAAAACTCTTTAACTCCTTGTTATTAACAAATGGGCTTGCATTACAGTTAGCTTTAATACTTTTGATTTCAGAGTTATGCCTATTATGAAAAGATTTCCATGATAGCTTCTTTTCCCGTAGTTTTTTGATATCCCTTAAAAAATCAAATAGCTCATTTGTTAGGATTTTATTACTTGCAATAGTTAGTCGAACAGATTTATTTTGCTTCTTGTGAACACGCCAACTTTTTAGAAACTTAAATATATTAGTTCCTTCTTTTCGACAAGATTGACGAGTATTTGTTTGATGCAGGTTTGTAATCCACAAATCACCGAATCCCAATTTACTTTCTGGTCTTAGTGTATGTTTTATTTGGATAACCTCAACTTGTACATTCTTATAGAACTTTGTTAAGTCCTCAATTCGTCTTTTCTGCCCATATTTCCTATCCGGTTTAATTTGTATTTTCGTAACAAAAGAATCTTTTTCCAGAAGATTTAAAAATTCAACTCCCGCCAATAGGATCTCAAAATAAAATGGTGCGTTTTCGTTTCTGATTATTTTTTGAGCCATAAAAACTTTTATAAATATATACTATCCATGCTTTTAGACTTATAGAATTTTTTATCTCATAATATATCCATTATATTAACTATTAATATTTTAAAATTCCGATTTACGCTTAGTAGACTCACAATTTTTTAATAATATGATTAAAAAGTATATTGACAAGTTTTTTATAAGAATCTTCCAAATATGTTTGGATATATAATATATTACATATAAACATAAATATGAAAAAAAAGCGGATAGTTTTTCCAATGCTCTATCTGTAATAATTATTTGAGATTCTATATGCTAAAATGGGGATAAAAATAACACTGAAACACAAATAAAATATCATTTCAAAAGTAATGATTTTGAAAAACTTGTTTTAATTTGACAAAGTTAATCTCCAAATATAATATACTTTTTTAATATGACTACTTCTATAGATAAGAATTATAAAATAAGGAACAATCTACAATTTGAGCAGCAATATAAAATGTTTAGTAGTTTGGAACCGCATGGATGTCCGTGTGGATATTTTGGGGACTTATATCATAACTGCACTTGTTCTCCTGCAATGATTCAAAAATATATATCCAAGATTTCGGGGCCATTGCTTGACCGCGTGGATATTCATATAGAAGTTCCGTCACTTCCTTACAAAGAACTAATTAGTAAAGCAACGGGAGAACCTTCCGTAAAAATCCGTGACCGCGTAAATAAAGCGCGCAAATCTCAAATTGAGCGGTATTCGGGACATAAGAATCTTTATTGTAACGCTCAATTGACACAAAGGGATTTGAAAAAATATTGTGTTCTGGATTCAACGTCTGAAAACCTTTTAAAACTTGCGATAGAGAAATTTGGCTTATCCGCAAGGGCTTATAGCCGTATTCTTAAAGTCAGCAGAACTATAGCGGATATAGAAGGGGCAAAAGATATAAGCTCGGCGCATATTTCAGAAGCAATACAGTACCGCACATTGGATAGAAAGTATTGGTTAAGGTAAAAAAACAGAAAGAATTTTTAGTCACGGATAAAAGAAAAAGCAACCACAGAGGGCACTGAGAACAAATCACAGAAAAAAACATAGAGTTCAAAGAAAACATAAACAGACATCGAAATATAGAGAGCACAGAGATAAAACTCACAGAGGTCACAGAGAACGGAATGCGGATTATAGGCACGAAGGAAACTAATTTTTTCTATCACCTTTAACCAACCACAATATTCTTGACAGATTATAACTTATATAGTAGGGTACTCGTTAATAGTATATTAGTGTAATAGTTAATAGTTAAATGAAGATAGGAATTTAAGTAAAGTGACTCCAACTAGATAAAGTTATGGCAGGCAAAACCGTTATCGAGAAAATATTGTCTAAGAAGTTAGGCAAAGACACACATATAGGCGACCGTGTATGGTTACCTACCGACCTCGTTGCAATGCGGGATTTTGGCGGGCCAAATGTAATTTTGGAATACAAAGAAAACTTTAAAGACTCTCCCCTATTCGATAAAGACAAAGTAGCCATAACTTTTGACTTACACATTCCGCCAAGAGATGAAAAAGTAGCAAACAATCATAAAATCTGCCGTGATTTCGTCAAAAAAACAGGATGTAAATTATTTGACGTTAATGAAGGTATCGGACAACATATTCTATTTGAACACAATCTTGTTCACCCGGGTGACGTCATAATCGGAACTGATTCTCATATGAACTTGCTTGGAGCATTTGAAGCACTTGCAATGGGCGTAGGAACAACCGACATAACCGGCGCGATGAGATACGGGAAACTATGGTATCGGATTCCACCTACAATAAGAATTGAAATAAACGGAAAAATAAAAAAACCTGTTTGCGCAAAAGATGTCATATTATATGTTCTAAAAAATCTAAAAACGGACGGCGCCATAAATAAATCCGTCGAATTTACCGGCAATACCGTTAAATCTATGAATACGGCAGAACGAATCACACTGACAAGTATGGTAACCGAAATGTCCGGGGAAATCGGGTTTGTAGAATCTAAAGACTCTATTTTCACGGCAGATAAAGATGCAATTTATGAAAGCAAATACGAGTTTGACGTTTCAAAACTTGAGCCGCAAATCGCCTGTCCACATTCACCGGACATGGTAAAACCGGTCAAGGAAGTCGCAGGGACACCGATTGACCAGGTTTTTATAGGCAGTTGCACTAATGGCAAATATGAAGATTTAAAAGCTGCCGCAGATATATTAAAGGGTAAAACGGCAAAGATAAAATTGATAATAGTTCCTGCAACAATGAACGTGGCAAAAGAAGCATTGAAAAAAGGTCTTTATGAAATATTCCTTTCTGCGGGAGCGGTAGTCGTAAACCCGGGTTGTGCATTATGCACGACAGGACATCCCGGCATTCTCGCAAACGGCGAAACAATGGTTTCAACTTCAAATCGTAATTTTATAGGTAAATTAGGTAAAGGCGGGGAAGTGTATTTAGCTTCGCCTGCTACGGCTGCAGCTACGGCTGTGGCGGGAGTCATTACAGAACCAAGGAATAGTTAATAGTATAATAGTGTAATAGTTATTAGGAAAGAAATTAGAAACAGGGAATAGTTAATAGGATAATAGTGTAATAGTTATTAGGGGAAAAAATGACGATGAGTAAAGTAGAAACTTTTGAGGATTTAGATACTTATAAAATATTTAGGGACTTACGAATAAAAATATCAAAAATAGTCCAAACTTTTCCTGATGTAGAAAAATACAGACTTATTGACCAAATTATTCGTGCTTCAAGGTCTATTACTGCAAATATAGCTGAAGGCTACGGAAGGTATCACTATCAAGAAAACACACAATTTTGTAGACAAGCACGGGGTTCAGCTTATGAATTATTAGAACATATCAATGTTGCCCTAGATGAAAAATATATTTCAACTGACGTTTATAATACTTTTAGAAAAATAATATTCAACGGAATAAAAACTATTAATGGTTATGTACGATATTTACAAAAGCAAAAACTTAGTACCGATTAACTAATACATGATTAACAAGTATATTATTTTAACTATTAACTAATACCCTAATATACTAATAACTATGATAAAAGGAAGAATTTGGAAATTTGGGGACGATATTGATACGGACCAAATATATCCCGGAAAATACTTACCGTTAACCGATAAACAGGAAATGGCAAGACACGCTATGGAAGGTGTGCCGGGTGCAGAAAAATTCATAAAAGAAGTACAACCGGGTGATATAATGGTTGTAGGAAAAAACTTTGGTTGCGGGTCATCAAGAGAACATGCAGGCGTTGCAATAAAAGGACTTGGAGTATCTCTTGTTATCGCAGAATCATTTGCAGGTATATACTACAGGAACTCGATAAATATTGGGTTACCGTTATTAGAATGCAAAAATATATCCTCAATTAAAGAGGGTACTATTATATCCGTTTATCCCGAAACAGGAAAAATCATAGATTCTGAGACGGGGAAAGAAATTTACCAGGCAAATCCACTTGCAAATCTTGAACTCGAAATCATTAACGCAGGCGGATTACTTAAATTTTTGATACAAAACAATTAAAACCACAGAAAACAGAAAAAATTTATAGCCACGGATAACGGACACGGATTTGCACGGATAAAAATTTACACCGCAGACCTGCCTACCGTCAGGCAGGGACGCAAAGTACGCAGAGAATAGAAAACGGAAAGCCTAGCGGAGCTGGATACCAATCTCTAATCCAGCAAAGCTGGAAAGAGCTTGAGTAAAAAAATTGAAAAAGGTGGTATAAAATGATAAACGCAGAATATATAAAAAAAACTTTTCCAAAATTGGAACTTATAAAAAATCCTGCATTGAAACAGGGAGTTGTAGATGCATGGCTTTTAGGCGTTAAAAGAGGTAATTGGGAAAAAATAGACGATATTCCTTTTACTTTACTAATTCCTGCAAAAACTTCATTGATTGAACATACTAATAAAGTTACGGAACTTGCAGTAAACATTGCTAATACGGTATTAAAAGACAATCCTGCAATTAAAATAGATATGGATATTCTTATCGCCGGCGGATTAACTCACGATGTAGGGAAACTCATTGAATACGAACGTAAAGATGGCAAAATCGTAAAATCTTTTCTTGGCAATAAAGCAAGACATCCTGCGATAGGTTACGCTCTTGCGCTTGAAGTTAAACTGCCAAATGAAGTAGCTCACATAATACTTGCGCACTCCCACGAAGGCGACACGCTTGAGCGTTCAAGGGAAGCAATTATTATTAATCACTCTGACTTTATTGATTTTGACCTCGCGAAGACTTGTAAACCGAATTAACATAATACTTCAATAATTCAAATCCAATATCTTATTTATAAACTTATTGACAATATAGGTTTTTGAGAATCGTTAATAGTGTATTAGTATAATAGTTATTAGGAAAAGGGAATGACAGACAAACCCAGCTTTGCTGGATAAGTTGGACTAATGCTCCTACGTCGCAAAGTCCAACTAATAAACTTATTGACAATATAGGTTTTTAGATATTGTTTTTGTATTAATGGAAACGGATTTTTTAGTTATCGGAAGTGGAATCGCGGGGCTTGCTTTTGCCGTTGAATCCGCAGCTTACGGCAAAGTGACGATAATCACCAAAAAAGGTCGGAGCGAAGCAAACACTAACTACGCGCAAGGCGGTATAGCCGCGGCGATTGACTCAAATGACTCCATAGAATACCATATAAAAGACACACTACATACCGGAGCCGGACTTTGCAACGAAAAAGCAGTCAGGATAATGGTAACCGAAGCGCCCTCTATAATTAAAAGACTTTGTGAATTAGGCGTGGATTTTACGAAAGCAAAAGACGGGAAATTAGATTTGGGAATGGAAGGCGGACATTCTATGCGCAGAATCGTCCATACAAAAGACGCAACAGGCGCACAGATCGAAAATTCACTGCTTCATAATACAAGCTCCGAAGGTATAACTTTGCTCGAAGATTGGATTGCAATTGACCTTATATTAAAAGATGGGAAATGTATAGGCGTTTGGGCTTTGGATGAAAAAAACAATAAAATATTTTCCATATTCTCGAAAATAACTTTAATAGCGACCGGTGGAGCAGGAAGCGTATATTTGCACACGACTAATCCTTCAATTGCCACGGGAGACGGAATTTCAATGGGATATAGAGCAGGCGCAACAATCGCAAATATGGAATTCGTGCAGTTTCATCCTACAACTTTTTACGGAAAGAAAATAGGAGAAAGAGCATTGCTGTTATCCGAAGCTATAAGAGGCGAAGGCGGAATACTAAAAACTTCTAAAGGGGATACTTTTATGGAAAAGTATGATGCCAGAAAAGAATTAGCTTCAAGAGATATAGTAGCTCGCGCCATACATTTTGAACTTAAAAGCACCGATACTGATTATGTGTTGCTTGACGTAACGCATCTCGGCGAAAAATTCGTTAATAAATTTCCGAATATTTATAATTCGTGCCTCTCTCTCGGATTAGACCCGTTAAAAGAACCTATTCCCGTAGTTCCGGGCGCCCATTATCTATGTGGAGGTATTCTTACCGACCTTGACGGGAAAACAAATATTCCCCGTCTTTATGTAGCAGGAGAATCCGCTTGCACAGGCGTTCATGGCGCTAATAGGTTGGCATCCAATTCTTTACTGGAGTCTATTGTTTTTGGTTTTCGCGCAGCAAAATCTGCAATAAAAGGAATCAAAAAAATTCATCCGGAAAATTCTACATCAAAACCTATAAAGAAAAACCTTAATTCTTCAATCTGTGATAATAATATAATTAGCGAATACCTGTCCGATATTCGTTTCATAATGTGGGAAAAAGTAGGTATAGTCAGGAATACAAAAGATTTAGAAGATGCGTTATCCAAAATATCTCAATATAAAAAAGAAATAGACAATTTATACAAGAAACATACGATTTCGTATGCGCTTGTAGAACTTCGTAACGTCGTAAATACGGCGATGCTTATTACAAAATGTGCTATTATGCGAAAAGAGTCCAGGGGGCTTCATTATGTTCTTGACTACCTAAAAAGAGATGATATTTTGTATAATAAAGATACGGTAATTGAGAATCGTTAATAGTATAATAGTGCCCCGAGCTTTGCGCTGGATAGGAATCCCTAATCCAGCAGAGCTGGAAAGGGCTTTTTATAATCGTTATTAGGAGAAAAGATGAAAAAAGAAGAGATTATTAAAAAGTTTCAGGGTAAGAAAATTCTTGTAATCGGAGATATAATGTTGGACAAATACGTGTGGGGCAGCGTAGAACGTATTTCTCCCGAAGCTCCTGTTCCGGTATTAACCGTATCACGCGAAGTATATGTCCCGGGAGGAGCCGCTAACGTAGCCTGTAATATTAAATCTTTAAGAGGTAATTCTTTTATGGTTGGAATAATAGGAAATGATGAGGCAGGGCAAAAACTGAAATCTTCTCTGAAAGAAAAAGGCGTTGATACTTCCGGTGTTTTTGTCGATGATACCCGCCCGACTATAACAAAAATCCGTTTTGTAGCCGAAAAAAGAACCCAACAACTTATAAGAATAGATTATGAATCAAAACGCCTCATAAATGAAAAATTACAAAAGAAAATAATTGAATTCGTGTCTTCCTGTGCTACAAAGTTTGATGCTATACTCTTTGAAGATTATGATAAGGGAATGCTCCAAAAAAACTTAATCAAAAAACTTATCAGTATTTTTAAGAATAAAATTATAACCGTTGACCCTAAATTTGATAACTTTTTTGCCTATGAGGGCGTAACTTTATTCAAACCCAATAAGTATGAACTTGAACGCGCCGTAGGCGAAAAACTCACTCACAATAATATAGAACCCATATGTAAAAAAGTCCGGAAACAGTTGAATTGCAAAGCAGTATTGCTTACACTGGGGAAAGAAGGGATGTTACTGGTTGATTCCGTTGGAGCACATAAAATTCCTGCAAAAGTTCGTGAAGTTTATGATGAAACGGCGGCAGGAGATGCGGCTATCGCGGGAACAACTATCGCATTGGCAACGAATGCAAGTTTGATAGAATCTGCCGGAATCGGGAATATAGTTGCAGGAATAGAAGTAAGTAAATTCGGGACAGTTCCCGTAACTTATGAAGAGTTACTGAAAGATATAAGAGAATAGCTTCGGGAATCTTTAATAGTATAATAGTTAATAGGGTATTCGTATAATAGTTATTAGGGAAACAGAAACCACAGAAAACAAGATTGAAACCGCAGATAAACACAGATAAGCGCAGATTAAAAAAGATTTTACCACAAAGGTCACTGAGAAAAAACAAAATTTGATTACTATCCAGCCCCTATTTTATAAGAATTACTTTTTGAGATAATTGTTTATTGTCCATTTTTAGGACCACAAAATACACACCTGTTTTAAGTCCGTTTGCGCTGATAGCCATATTATAACTGCCGGGGGCTTTTCTGCTTTCAAGAATATTTTTCACCACTCTACCTGCGGCATCAAGGAGAGTTAACTTTACATTTGAAGGTAACACAATAGAATAATTTATATCTATTTGTTTGTTCTTGGCATTGAAAAAAGCTTTAAGAGATAGAGGACTGATTACATTATTTTCTTCTACGCCAATCCCAACTAAAAGAGTTACAGGAACAGGATACGGATTAATGGGGTCATTAGAATGAATCCATAAAGTATCTTTATAAGTACCGGATGATAAAGCACCACCCGCAACAACCGTTACCTGTCTTGTCCCCCCCGGAGCAACTCCAAAACTCGTAAGACTTATAGATATTATCCAGTTTGCTGATTTAGTAATGCCGGAAACTATTAAATTATCAGCGGCTGAATCTTTATTATTAACTGTCAATACGGCGGTATCCCGCGGTCCGGAAATAGAAAGCGCTTTTTGGACTGCAGCATAAGCATTCGGTTTTCCATAACCATGATACTGATCTCTCCCTGCCGTCCCGAGATCAGTTGCGGTTGAATCCAGAATATCTCTTACTTCCTGATTTGTAAGAGTTGGGCTAGCAGACAAAACAAGCGCAGCTATACCGGCAACCTGCGGACAGGCTTCTGAAGTTCCTGCAAATAATTGATATGAGTTTTCGCCGCGAAGCGGGATAGTTCCAATAACTCCTACCCCCGGCGCAATAAGTTCGGTCTCCGAACCGTAATTACTATACTGCCATCTTGCGCTAGTGCTGTCTATAGCGCCTACGGCTATTACCTGTGAAAGCCTTGCAGGATACATCATAGGAGTCGTCCCGTCATTTCCCGTTGCGGATACAAGTAAACACCCTGCATTCCAAGCATTCAGACAGGCTTGACTAATTTGGGACACTAACGTATAATTGCCCCAGCTCATTGATATCACGCGAACTTTTCTATCGGCACACCACTGGATAGAATTTGCACAAGAAGCAGAAGGAAGGGTTGTTGAACTACCCGCCCTTAAAGAATAAAGCCTTGAATTGGATATTCCGGCAATTCCTTTGCCATTGCCTATAACGGCAGCCGCAACTCCGGAACAGTGTGTACCATGGGCTTCAAGTGTATCAAGAGGAACAGGGTTGTTATCATTATCGAGAAAATCGTATCCCAATGTATCGGTTTTGTAGTGAGCAGATAAATCCTGATGATTATAGTCTGAGCCCTGGTCAATTACCGCAATGGAAATATCCATACTTCCATATCCTAAATCCCATGCTGCCGGACAATTAAGCAACCTTTTATCCCATTGATAACCGCCGTAATACGTATCATTCGGGGTAGCTAAAATATGCATAGGTCTCTCGGGTTCTACGAATTTTACGCAAGGATTATTCTTCATAATTTGCATAAAACTTTTCACATTATCAAGATTCCCGGGGACATCAACGACTATAAAATTAAGCGGGCTCAATCCCTTATCAACGATTGTTATGCTTTTATCAAGTATACCTAATTCTTTATACGTCGCATTATGAACATCAACAGAAGAGTTATAAGTAATTATTACTTTCCCGGGTGTAATATCTTTCCAGTAATCTTCTTTTGCCCATAGAGTATCCATATTGGGAAGTTCTATTTCTTTTTTTGTTATAGTTTTGCTTTCACATTTATAACTACTTGAATCTATGCGGAATACCAAACTTTCAGGAATTACTTCTATTGCGGATGATTTAGAAATGTTTTTGCTTATGGGCTTTACTATGATAGAATTGTCCGCCCCGAAAACATAACCACTTAATATTAAAAACAAACTTATAAACCCATATTTCATAATTCCCCCTTGTGTCTATTATAATGAATATGTATTTTTAGTTTCTTTGTCAAATGATTTGTTGGGGGGAGGACGGGGGGAAATATACTGGGACATATCCTCCAAAAAAAGGCGGACAAGAAAGCCCCCAGCTACCAATAAATAAAAGAACGGGCGAACATCCCGCCCACCGCCACAACGGGATCTTCGACTTCTTCGGGATAAACTCTGGTTCGCCCCTACAAAGAAAAAACTTTTTTATTTGACTTTATTATAAAGTCAGGTTATTTAACCCTGTAATATCTTTTGAATTGTCCTTTAAAGGGTAGGTTGGAGCCGTTTAGTTAGAGTTCGTGATAAAAGGAACGTTACTCTAACTTATCCAGCTCTGCAGGGCCGCTCCAACCGATGAGAGCAGAGGCTCTCATCTACCCAGCGATAGAATTTATGTTTTTTCAAGTTAAAACGATATAAAATGATAGAAAAATATATTCAGGTAATTACCACTATCGACAGCAAAAAAAAGGCAATGGAAATTACAAAAACTGTCGTATCAAAAAGGTTATGTGCCTGTGCCCAGATTGTAGGTCCAATAATTAGCAAATACTGGTGGAAAAATAAGCTTACTACATCCAAAGAGTGGTTATGTATTATGAAGACGAAAAAATCTCTTTATACGCAACTTGAAGCGGAAATTAAAAAACTTCATACTTATACCGTTCCTGAAATAATTGCTACATCTATAATTGCAGGAAATAAAAATTATTTAGACTGGATAGATAAAGAAACAAAGAAACAAACAGACAAGAGAAATTGGACGCAGATGAACGCAGATAAGCAGGATAAACAAAACAAATAGTTTAGACACTAAAAGACAACAAAAAAGAAAAACTAGATAAGGATAAAACAGAAATGATAATCGCAGAAAAAATTCAAAAATCATGGGAATCTGCGGAAATCCCTGCCTGCCGTTCTGTTTGGCAGGTGCGTCCTAAAAAGAAATTTAATGGATAACATATGAAAAATTGGATAGCTTTTATAACAATATTGATGTTGGGACTTTCAGGCTGTATGCCTAAAGACCAAATCAGACAGGCAGAAGAACCAATATCTCCGGATGGCGTAATGCAAACGATAGATTCGCTTTATCAAACTGGATTTGAGTTTAAAATAGAATTTAAAAACCCGAATGTCTCCGGGACTTCAAAAGGCATTAGCTTAAACAACAAAACTCAGGTTAATATAACACGTAAACTTGGTGCGGAAAAAGAAAAAAACAAACTTATCGGCATAGATGAGATGGAATACAGTCAGGTAAAAGGAAAGTGGCAAACAGACACGAGAACCTTTGATACGCAACCCATTGAATTACTCAAAACTATATGCGGACAGAAAGATTTTAAACTAACAGAACAAAAAAACGGAGTTTTTGTATATACTTTTACACCAAATTTATTATTTATGGATCCCTCTTCTATGGACAAACCTGAAACTACACAAGGTTTTGTTTACATAGACAATAAAACTCTAATGCCCGTTAAAGTGATTGCAAAAACAGAAACGGCATCGTGGAGTATGACAATAAAAAACACGGGGAAAAAGTTTTATATTCGCAGCCCGAAAAGTAAGTTATGGAGCTTAACAATAGATACAAATAAACCAAAAGAGGTAATTAATATTTTGAAAAAAAGATTGGAATCCTATGGAATTGAAATAGTATATTCTGAATCAAAAGATACGGACATAATATTTAAGTTTTATTCGGAAAACGAATTACCGGGAAAGTTATTTCAATCGGGCAAAACAGAGCTTTATATTGCAGAATATCCAAAACAATCCATTTATGAATTGTCCTCTTCCGAGGAAAAAGATATTTGTTTCGTAAACAATGAACCGACTAAGCCAATTTTATTGAAAAACAAGATAGACGCTAAATTAATAGGTGCTGAAATTGATTCTGGGCAAACAGGTATTAAGCTTAAATTCAATACTACTTTGCCTGAAACGACTAAGATAGCAATATTGTGTGATAAAGAGGTTGTTGGATTCACTCCACAGACGTGGGGAAAGGAGTTAGAGATAAAATGCAGTAAAGAAACAGCATTAAATATAAAATTTCCCTTGCCAGATAGTTGTTTAATTGCTAAAGTAACACAAAAGTCTTTGAAATAATGAACAAAAACACAGAGATGATAGCCACGGATAAAGGACACAGATTAACACGGATAATAATGGAACTAAGAATGTCAATCGCAGCTAAGCTGGATAAGTCAGAAACACTGATAGCACAGGGGATATTTGATTTTTGATATTTAATATTTTTAGAAACCCTTTCCCCGCCAAGGTGGGGATTAGGATTTTTTATCCAGCTTTGCTGGGAATTTAAAGAATAGGAGGAGAGATGGGTAAAACATTAGCAGAAAAGTTATTATCTGAAAAAAGCGGAACCGATGCAAAAGCAGGTAACCTCGTCATATCGAAAGTTGACGTTGCCGCTTTTCAGGATGGCACAGGTCCACTTGCCATTAAAAAAATTCAAAGTATGGGATTGAAAAAGTTATTAGCTGACCGGGCAATCCTTTTTATAGACCATGCCGCACCTTCACCAAGAAAAGAATTATCAAATGACCATATCGTGATTAGAGAGTTCTGCAAAAATATGGGTGCAACACTTTCAGATGTAGGCGATGGCGTAATTCATCAAAGACTAATAGAATCATTCGTCAACCCGGGGGACGTAGTAATCGGTTCAGATTCGCATACCTGCACATCAGGTGCTCTTTGCGCTTTTGCAACGGGTATGGGGTCAACGGACGTAGGTTTGGGGATGGCGCTCGGCAGAACATGGTTTAAAGTCCCGGAAACCTTTAAGATAGAAGTAACCGGTAAATTTCAGAAAGGCGTTTATTCAAAAGACGTTATACTTTATCTTATAGGGATGATCGGAGCAGACGGTGCTACATACAAAGCACTTGAGTTCTGCGGTTCTGCAATTGAAGATATGAGTATGGATTCAAGGTTTGTTTTGTCAAATATGGCAGTAGAAGCAGGCGCAAAAGTAGGGTTATGCGAATCGGACGAAAAAACAAAAGCGTGGCTTAAGTTATACGGCAGGGAAGATAAATACCGCGAAATCAAAGCCGATAAAGATGCAAAATATGAAAGAGTAATTAAAATAGACGCGAAAACCCTCGTTCCACAAATAGCATTCCCGCACACGGTTGATAATACAAAAACGATCGACGAAGCAAAAGGGACAAAAATAGATCAGTTCGTCATCGGGACTTGCACCAACGGCAGGATGGAAGATTTGCATATAGCAGCAAAAATCTTAAAAGGCAAACATATCGCACCGTATAAAAGACTTATCATAGTCCCGGCATCGAGAGAAGGATATCTAACCGCCATAAGAGAAGGGCTTTTGGAAACTTTCGTCGAAGCAGGCGGAATAGTAATGGGACCCGGATGTGGACCTTGTGTAGGCGTTCATGAAGGCATTCTCGGGGACAATGAGAGTTGTCTTTCAACTGCAAACCGTAATTTCAAGGGCAGAATGGGAAACCCGGACGCGTTCGTTTATCTGGCTTCACCTGCTACAGTAGCTTATTCGGCATTACGAGGCGAAATCAGCGACCCAAGAGAAGTGGTGTAAAGGGAAACGTTATTAGTATAATAGTTAAACGTTATTCGTTGTGAGGCAAGGACATTGCGATAATTATTCCACTTCAGGTGGTTTGGTATTATTATATTTTCTGAAATGCTTTCAGAAATCAAAATAAAAATCGTTTGACTTTTCAACAAGGAGTCAACTATGCATAAAAAATTAGGAGCTTGGATTTTTGTGGGAGTAATTGGAGTTATTAATCTTGCGCTCGCAGGCGCGCCGGACACCCTTTGGACAAGAACTTATGGTGGGACTGATAATGATTGGGGTAATTCTGTTTTAGAAACGCAAGATGGCGGGATTGTTGTTTCCGGATGGACGGCTTCCTTTGGTGTAGGTTCTCAAAATTTTTATCTTATAAAAACAAATTCTTCGGGCGACACACTTTGGACAAGAACTTATGGTGGACATCTATTGAATAATGGTTATTGTGTTTCCGAAACGCAGGATAGTGGGTTTGTTATCGTTGGAGAAACTTTCTCATTTGGTGCAGGCGCTCCCAGTTATTCAAATGCCTATCTTGTCAGAACAAATTCATTGGGAGATACGTTATGGACAAGAACTTATGGTGGAACAAAGGGCGAGTGTGGCTGGTCTGTTTCCAAAACATATGATGGTGGTTTTATTATAACAGGAGAAACAACTTCATTTGGCGCAGGCTCTCCCAATTATTCAAATGTCTATTTGGTCAAGACAAATTCTTCAGGAGATGCTCTCTGGACTAAAACTTTTGGCGGAGCGACTGGGAATTCTGGCTGGTCTGTTTCCGAAACGCAGGACAGTGGGTTTATTATTGTTGGAACAACAAACTCTTTTGGTATAGGCTCTCCCAATTATTCAAATGTCTATTTGGTCAGGACAAATTCTTCGGGAGATACTCTATGGACCCGCGCTTTCGGCGGAACTGACAATGATGGATGCTATTCTGTTTCTGAAACGCAAGACAATGGCTTTATTATGGTTGGGACAACATCCTCTTTTGGTGCAGGCGGACACGATGTTTATCTTATTAAAACAAATTCTTCGGGCGATACTTTGTGTACAAGAACTTATGGCGGGGCTAAAGATGATTGGGGAGAATCTGTTTCTGAAACACAGGACAGCGGGTTTATTATTGCTGCGAAGACAGTTTCTTTTGGTGCAGGTCATTTTGATGTTTATCTTATCCGAACAAATTCTTCGGGCGATACTTTATGGACTAAAACTATCGGTGGGGCTGAGAGTGAATGGGGTTGTTCTGTTTCTGAAACAAGGGACAGAGGATTTATTGTCGCCGGAGCAACTTATGGGGACGACTATGAAGATGTTTATCTTATCAGACTTAAACCGGAAACTGGAATTGAAGAAAACTCAAATATTAAAAATCAAAAATTAAATATGGAAATATTTAAAAATCCATTTATTGAAAATACAACCATTAACTATTCTCTCACACTTAAATCTAAAGTTTCTCTCTCAATTTGCGACATCTCAGGCAGAACTGTCAAAACTCTATTAAATGAACAAAAACCTGCTAGTAGTTATAGCATTAACCTGAACGCAAAAGAACTAAAAACAGGAATATATTTCCTAACCTTGAATGCCAATGGGGCAAGAACTAATAAGAAACTTACAATTATAAAATGAAAATAGCTTTTGTTGGCATAGGTAATCCTCTTAAAGGCGATGATGGCGCAGGCCCCATATTCATATCAAAAATTAAAAATAAAAAATCAAAATTAACAGATAAGAACAATGAGGTTTTGTTATGGGACTGCGGGACTGTTCCCGAAAACTATCTCGGGAAAATAATAAAAGAATCTCCCGATGTGCTTATATTCGTTGATGCGGGAATCTTTAATGCTCCACCCGGAACTATCAAACTTCTCAATCTAAATAATATAGATACTAATTCCATTTCCACACACAGTCTTTCATTAGACTACATTATAAACTGGATTAAAACCGAAATCAAAACACAAGTTTTCGTAATCGGAATTCAAGCAAAAAGCACCAACTTCGGAGCCCCTATAAGCCCTGAAGTTAAAGAATCCATAAAATTACTGTCTTCCAATAAAATAGGCGCAGAAATAATATTAAAAGGATTAGTTCAGGGAGTAGGAATGAGACCTTACCTCCACAAGTCATCAAATAAATTCTCACTGAAAGGCAGGGCAAAAAATTTTCCCGGCGGAGTAAAATTATGGGTAGAAGGAAATTTAATTGATGTATTATTGTTTTTTGATACCTTAGATGGGAAAGATTCCCCGGCTCTTGCTAATATACTCGAAAAAGAACTATTTTTCAAACAACCAAAATCATTTAAGGAATTTAAAATAGACACAAGCGATGAAACCGGAACCGATTTTGTTCTCATTCCGCCGGACATTGCTATTTGCGACGAATGCCTAAAAGAGCTACAAAACCCTAAAGATAGAAGGCATAATTATCCTTTTATAAATTGCATAAATTGCGGACCCCGTTTTACTATTATCAAAAACATCCCGTACGACCGTAAAAATACTACTATGCAGAAATTTACTATGTGCAACAACTGTTCTGACGAATACCACAACATAAAAAACAGAAGATACCACGCTCAACCCAATGCCTGTTATGTATGCGGACCTGACGTGGAAATATCCAAAAAATCAGGGAATAAAGCGTTGACTGAAACCATCAACTTATTAACAAAAGGGGAAATCATAGCTCTTAAAGGGATTGGCGGATTTCATCTTGTATGCGATGCTACGAATGAATCTGCCGTTAACAAACTGCGGAAATTAAAATCCAGACCGTTTAAGCCTTTTGCAGTGATGTGCTCAAGTATAGATAAAGTAAAACAATTTGCAGAAGTTTCCAAATCGGAAGAAGAATTATTAACTTCTAATAAAGCACCAATAGTGCTGTTAAAGAAAAAAAGGGACAGCAAAATAGCCAAATCAATAGCTCCCGATAATAATTATATCGGCGTTATGTTAGCTTATACACCTCTGCATTACTTGATTGCCGACAAATTTCTATGCATTGTAGCCACGAGCGGAAACATAACGGATGAGCCTTTAATCAAGGATAACACTGGAGCAAAAACTAAATTATCAAAATTTACCAAACACTTTTTACTTCACAACCGCCCGATTGAAGTCAGATGCGATGATTCCGTAGTAAAATTCATAACGGACAAACCTGTTATATTCCGGAGAGCAAGAGGATACGCGCCTTTACCTATAAAGCTTCCTTTTAGTTCTCCATCCATACTTGCCGTTGGAGCAGAACTGAAAAACACTTTTTGTATTACAAGAGAGAATTTTGCGTTTTTATCCCAGCATATAGGAGACTTGAAGAACTATGAAAATTATGAGATGTTTACATCTACGATTGAACATTTCAAAAAACTTTTCAAGATATCGCCTGATATAATCGCTTATGATTTACATCCCGAATATTTATCAACAAAATATGCATTGGAGTTATCGGAGAAAGGCATTACTAAAATAGGCATTCAACATCATTGGGCACATATTGCAAGCTGTATGGCAGAGAATAACATTGATTCGCAAGTGATTGGCGTAGCATTTGACGGAACAGGATACGGAACGGATGGAAATACATGGGGTGGGGAATTTTTACTCTGCACATATAAGGATTTTGAACGAATAATGCATTTTAAGTATGTGGGGCTCCCGGGAGGCGATATTGCTTCCGCTGAAACCGGCCGAATGGCAATCAGCTACCTGTTTGATATATATGGAACATCCCGCCATATCGTAGATGGTACATCCCGCTCAGGCGGTGATCCAGCTATGGCGGATGGAGAAAAATGTAAAAAACTTATCTCTAAATGGAAAAACTCCGACCTAATTTATAAAATGCTTGAAAATAAGTTCAATTGCCCGATAAGTTCAAGCGTAGGCAGGATTTTTGACGCAGTAGCCGCTATAACGGAAGTATGCCAATTAAATACCTGTGAAGGTGAATCCGCGATGAAACTTGAAAAATTGGCAGAGGAACATATAAACTGTAGGGACATAGCGTGCTATGTCCCCAAACCTTATACTTACAAAATAGTAACTCAAGCTTCCAGCTTGAGGGATAAAAGTAACTCAAACTTCCAGCTTGAAACTTCTAACCACAAGCAAGTCAACGCCACAGCGGACTCCGCAAAAGGCGGAGATGCTTGTGATACAATAGATATTTCTCCTGCTATCATTGAAATAATAACTAAAGTCGGAAAGTCAACTCCTGCAAAAATATCTGCAAGGTTTCATTCTACAATGGCTCATATAGTAAAAGACGGGTGTATAAACATACGAAATAAATATGCTATAAGTAGAGTAGCGTTATCTGGCGGTGTATTTCAAAATAAAGTCCTAACTGAAATTACCGTTAAATTATTAAAAGAAGAGGACTTTGAAGTTTATACGCATTCGATTGTGCCTCCGAATGACGGCGGAATATCGCTTGGGCAGGCAGCAATCGCGCAGGCAATAAAAGAAAAGTCGCAGGACATCTAAAACCACTTATCCGGAGTACGAAACATTCTATTGAATATTATCATCTTTTATGTAGGGAACAGGCAACAAAAAAACGAGCCTCGTAAAATATAAAATTCTACAAGGCTCGTTTTAAAAACAACTTATTTTGCTATATTATCTTTCATCCATTTTGTGGTAACGGATTTCGGTCTCTCTATTGATTCGCCCCATGCTCTGCTCATAACAAGTTGTGCGCACATTCCGAGCGCTCTTGATACTCCGAACAATACCGTATAATATTCAAATTCCTTGACTCCGAAGAAATATAACAAGCTTCCGGATGCTGCATCAACGTTTGGCCATGGATCTTTTGCTTTGCCATGTTCCGTCAATACCTTCGGAACGATGTCATATACTTTTTCCACTATCTGGAATATCGGGTCATTCGGGCAAGCTTTCTTACCAAAAGCTTTGAAAGCAGCAAATCTCGGGTCTGTAATTCTTAATACTGCATGTCCATAACCCGGGACAACTTTACCTGAATTAAGCGTATCCCATGCAAACTGACGTAACTGTTCATCGCTTGGTACTCCACCGAATTTATCTTTTACCATAAGAATCCAACCAAGACATTCCTGATTTGCTAATCCGTGTAACGGGCCTGCTAATCCATTTAATCCTGCGGATATTGCATAATAAGGATCTGACAATGCGGAACTTACGCAATGACAGGTGTGTGCGCTTACGTTTCCACCTTCATGGTCAGAATGTAAAACCATATAAAGACGCATTAAATCTGCAAAATCTGGACTATCTATTCCCATCATATGAGCATAATTTGCAGCCCAGTCTAATTTAGGATCCGATGGAATCTTTTTGCCTTTTCCAAATTTCATTCTATATATTCCCGCTGCAATTTCGGGTAATTTAGCTAATAAATCCAAACAATCTTCCAGTGTTGCGTCCCAATATTCTTCTTTTCTCATTCCTTTGGTATATTTGTCTCTGAATATTGATTCTTTTTCCATCGCCAGAACTGCAGTATTGAACATTGCCATAGGATGTGCATCTTTAGGTAATGCTTCTAAAACGGCCCATACATAAGCCGGAACTTTTGCGCGTTTTTGGAATTCTGCTTTCATATCTTCTATAGCAGCTTTATCGGGTAATTCACCCGTGCATAATAAATAAAAAGCCTCTTCTGACAATTTACTTCCTAAATCTGCTACCGGATGCCCTCTTATTATTAATCCTTTTTCAGGTGGCACATCCGAAGTATCACATATTAAACCTTTTACTCCTCTCATCCCTCCGTAAACCTGGGCAAGAGTCACCTGCGATACAACTTTATCCCCGTGAGCCTTAACCATTGCCTTGATGTCCTCTTTCATTACAGGGATTTGTTCCTTCAATCTTTCCTTTAACGTAGCCATTTAGCCTCCCCTCCTTCTAAGTCGTACATTTATTTATAATATTTTTACTTTCACTATTTTCAATTTTAGATTTTATACAACAAAAAGATTCCCATATTTAATAAACAGGCTACCATGATAATCAAGAATTTTTTCCTGTCAACTAATGTTTTTTAACATCTGCACAAGTTAATCAATTTCATTGAAATGTATTGACAAAATAAAGAATCCCCATAATTTTATGAGTGCTTTATTAAAGATAAAATTGAATTTTAACAAAAAATTGACACGGATGATATCAAGTTTCATATTATTAGGTGTTTTAATAGTATCCGGATGTACTACAAATACCCCAAAGAAACTAATCAGGGAACCTGCAGTCGCAGGAATGTGGTACCCTACAGATAAAACGGAATTACAAAATACAATCCAAACATTCCTTAATAATGTACCCTCTGAGCAAATAATTAAAGATAACGTATATGGAATTATCGCACCCCACGCAGGATACGCTTTCTCCGGACAGACTGCAGCTTATGCATTTAAACAACTTATCGGAAAAACTTATGAAACAGTAATAATTATAGGTCCAAAACATCCGCCGAAAAGTAACACCATCCCGGATTTAACTCTTAGGGGGATTTATGTAGATTGTGCATATGGATATAAAACTCCCCTCGGAACTGTAGATATAGATACTTCTATCGCAAAAAAACTTATCTCCTGTGATAAAATCTTCTATCCCATACCCGAAACAGGCACGGATGAGCATTCTGTAGAAGCCGAAATTCCATTCTTACAAGCGACTCTTACTCCCAACTTCAAAATTGTTCCAATAATCATGACCGACCATTCTTACGAAACCTGCAAAATCCTCGCAGAAGCCATTATTAAGACAATTAAAGGGAAAAATATTCTTATTGTAGCATCCTCTGACCTTTATCATGGCTATGATTATGAAGAATGCAAAACAAGTGTAAACGAAGCTTGCAGTTTAATTTCCCAATATGATATTAATAATTTTTATTCCGCATTAATAAACAAAAATATAGCCTGTGGAGGTGCACCAATAATTACATTAATGCTTATATGTAAAGAATTAAATGCAACAAATGTTATTCCTTTATATAAAACAAACTCGGGAGATGTAACAGGTAAAAAAGGGGGGTGGATTGTGGGATACAGCAGTTTTGCTTTTACAAAAAACACTAAAACGGAATTCAAACCGTTAGACGCTCAAGCACAAAAGGAATTGCTCAAAATGGCAAGAAGCACAATAGAAAGTTATGCAAAAAAGAAAGAAAGATTAAAATTCAAACCCGCTTTTCCTATTTTAAGTGAAAAAAGAGGAGTATTTGTTACTTTGCTTACTAAAGATGACGATCTCCGCGGTTGTATAGGTCATCACGAATCAGACACTCCGCTCTACGAATTAGTCCCGGAAATGGCGCTTGCATCGGCATTCCAGGATTTCAGGTTTTCACCGCTAACAGAAAAAGAACTTACCAACATAAAGATAAAAATATCCGTCTACCTCACTAATGTTTATGAAATAAAGGATACCAGCGAATACGAACTCGGAGTTCACGGAATCATTATGGAGAAGAATGGCAGGGCATCTACGTTCTTGCCTGAAGTCCCGACAGAGCAAAAATGGACAAAAGAAGAAACTTTTTATTATCTTTCCCAAAAAGCCGGGTTACCTGTAGATGCTTGGAAACAAGGCGCAAAATTCCTTGTCTACAAAACACAAGTATTTGGAGAATAATATGAATAGAGAACCTGTAGTAGCAAACCAGTTTTACCCGGGGAATCCCACCCTGTTAAAAAATATGATACTTTCGTTCTTTGAAGACAAGAACATTCCCGACATAAAAGAAAATGTTCACGCTCTTATCGTTCCACATGCAGGATATACTTATTCCGGTAAAACTGCAGCTTATGCATTTAAACAAATCCAGAACAAACAATACGATTCCGTTATAATAATTGGTCCGTCTCACAGCGCAGTTTTTGACGGAATCTCCGTATACCCCGAAGGCAAGTTTAAAACCCCTTTAGGAAATATAGAAATAGATAAAAACCTAACGGATAAGATTATTTCTTTCGATTCACGCATTATTGATGCCACAGACCCCCATCTCGAGGAACATTCAATAGAAGTTATGCTTCCTTTCTTACAGGTAACCCTTGATAATTTCAAAATTGTGCCGATATGTATGGGAAGCTACGACTTCTCAACCTGCAACATACTTGCAGACGCAATATTCAATGCTATAGGGAACACAAAAAAAGTTCTGATTATAGCCTCTTCCGATTTTTATCACGGGCATAATTATGAAGAGTGCAAAAAAAGCACAACCGAATCAGCAAAGCTTATTGCTTCAAATAACATAGAAGAATTTTACAATCATTTTTATCAAAACAGTGCTGCCTGCGGGGGCGCGCCGATAGTAACTACAATGCTTGTAGAAAAAAAATTACAAAACAACAAAACAACTCTTTTGAATTTAACGAATTCCGGTGATATTACGGGAGTAAAAACAGGTTATGTCGTAGGATATGCAAGTTTTGCAATAACGAAATAAAAATGAAAGTAGACAATAAAAAAGCTTTTTTTGAATATACCGTTATTGAAAAATACGAAGCAGGTATTTCGTTGGAAGGGCAGGAAGTTAAATCCATACGGATAGGTCAGGCATCTCTTGCAGACAGTTTTTGCAGGATTATAAAAGACGAAGTTTTTGTTATGGGAATGCATATAACACACTACGATAAAGCAAGAACTATGTTGGACTCAAAACGAACCCGTAAATTACTTTTACATAAAAGGGAAATAAATTACCTGACGGGTAAAGTCAGTGAAAAAGGATTTGCGCTCATACCATTAAGCTTGTACTTTAATAAACGTGGGAAAGCAAAACTGTGTATAGCTTTATGTAAAGGGAAAAGACAATACGAAAAAAGAGAAACAATTAAAAACCGTGAACTTGAAAGAGAAATGAGAAACTTTAAAAACTAAATATGATAAACCTTGCCATTCATACACAAATGTTGGAAATAACACAATCTTTAAATATTGCACTTAAAAAAGCCTGTGAAAATTTTGAAAACCTTGACGAATTACAGGAAATATTAAACAAAAGAGAAGAGTTGATAAAAAAACTATTGCAAACAAGTAAGCCTTCGACAGAAATGTCAAAAAAAATATTACTAATTGAGGAAGACAATTTGAAATTATTCAATCAACTTATAGCAAACACCTCAAATGAAATTGACAACATAAAGCAAACAAACAAATTACTTAAAGAATATACAAATAGTTCCCCGGATAGCGGTCTTGATATAACAAAATAAGAACTGTTGTCAATTCCTGACGCAGCGTATGCTAAGAGCACACCTTTTGTCGTAGCTATTACGGTGCACACTAGTGTCATGGTAACTCATCGGATGACACCACGCACTTACAGTATCAAACTCCGTAGTTGACCACCATCCACCGCTGTGCCCCATACAGCCGAACGAACCATCAGGACTGCGAGCACTTCCCGGAAGCGCCGAAAAACCACTTTCGTTGGTTGCACCGACATTAGGACTTGTCCAATGAGTTGTGTCTGACTCTTTCAGTTTCCCGCCTGCTACGTCTTTTCCACCCAAACAGTCGGTAAGAATTGTCCACTCGTCATCGGCAGGTATGTGCCAGCTTTCGGGAGCCAAACCACGTGGGTCGTTTACGGCATACCAATTATATAACTTGCCGTAAGTTTTTTCATGTTCCGCATTGTTTTTATAATAACACCATGCACTTGTGGTTAAGTTTTTCCATTTCTCCGCGTCTTGCACTTGCGGTATAGAGTCGCCATTACGATAACAACTTACGTTCAGGTTTTCTGCCATCCATTCCTGCTTGCCTATCTTTATCGTCTTACAGGTGTTACCACCACCTTTATCAGTCAACGGAATGATAACGCCGCCTGTTTTTATTGGCTCTCTTGCACAACTCAAAAAAAACAATCCTAATACGACTACAAGATAAGCACTCTTCATTCTATCTCCTCCCTACTTTTTTATACTTTTTACTCCTATAAATGAAAGAACTATAAAAAATGGGCGAGACATAAATCCCGCCCATTTATTATAATTTTCAAAAAGACTAAGCTTGTTTAACGATTTTCACTACTTCTTCGCCTATTCTTGTCTGCGCTTCCCCGGTCTGAGCTCCGATATGCGGAGTAAGTGTAACGTTCGGGAAACTCAATAATTCGCTTGCTGCAGGAGGTTCGGTTTCAAACACATCCAAACCGGCGCCTGCCAATTTACCGCTTTTCAAAGCTTCCAATAATGCTGATTCATCAACCGTTCCACCACGAGCACAATTTACGACAATTGCGCCTTTTTTCATTTTATCAAATTCCGTTTTCCCGATAAAATGTTTGGTTTCTGCTGTCAATGGCGTATGTATTGATATATAATCCGAGCTTTGTAATAATTCATCAAAAGTTGCATTTTTTATACTTCCGGTACCTTTAACATTCGGGTCATATCCTAGAACTGTCATTCCGAGCGCATTTGCACGTTTCGCAAGTTCCTGCCCGATTCTTCCTATCCCTATTATGCCAAGTGTTTTTCCCGATATTTCAGTGCCCTTGAATGCTTTTTTCTCCCACTGTCCGCCCTGGATGGATTTTGTAGCCTTAGCTATTCCCCTGGACAATGCAAACATATGAGCAAGCGCTAATTCCGCAACGGAAGCAGATGATGCACCGGGAGTATTCACAACTTTTATACCCTTTGCTTTTGCATAATCTGCATCTATGTTATCCATACCAACTCCGCCTCTTATAATCATCTTCATACTCTTCATATTGTCTATCATTTCCTTACGGACTTTAGTAGCGCTGCGAACAACCAAAATATCAAAATCTGCTACTTTAGTCACCAGTTCTTCTTTAGGTAATGCAGATAAATCTTCCACCTGGTGTCCCATTGCTTGTAACCCTTTAATCCCCTGGGCATCAAGACCATCAGCTATAAGTATTTTCATTATTCCCCCTTTAACATCCGTTATAAATCAATTATATAGAAGCTTTAGCAAATACTTCCTGAGCTGCTTTTAAGCCTTTACCAAGTTCAACAGGATGTTTCAAATCGTGAAGTGATAATTCAATTGCCGCTATTGCCGTAATAATATCAAACTGGCAGATATAACCAAGATGCGTAAGTCTTATTACTTTCCCTTCAAATTGGTCCTGCCCGCCTGCTACCATAACACCATATTTTTTCTCAAGAGTTTTCTTAAGTTCTTTGCCATCTACTCCATCCGGCGCAAAAATTCCCGTAAGAGCTTTTGCAGGATGTTTTGAAATAAGCTTTAATCCGAGTGCTTTCATAGCTGCCTGAGTCGCATCTCCCATTACCGTAACTCTTTCAAGAATCTTATCTATTCCACCATCTTCGTTTATCATTTCCAATGCTTTTTTCAATCCCATAATTAAAGAAACCCCCGGTGTAAATGGAGTATCTGATTTTTCAAGTGCTTTGCGAGCTTTTTTGAAATCAAAATAAAATTTTGGTAAATTAGATTTATCCATAAATGGCCATGCTTTGTCGCTTACCGACGCAAATGCCAATCCGGGTGGTAACATAAGTGACTTCTGTGAACCTGATACACACACATCCACTCCCCAGTTGTCAACCTGAATGTCACAAGCTGCAAGTCCCGATATTGCATCAACAACAAATAATGTATTTGGCCTTGATTTTATAACTTCACCATATTCTTTTATAGGAAATTCGGTAGCGGTACTTGTTTCACAAAGTGTAGCAAATACAACTTTAATATCCGGATTATCGTCCAAATGTTTTTTAATTACTGCAGGATCTGCTACGTCGCCCCATTCTATGTCTACTGAGATTGCTTCTACTCCATAAGCTTTGCAAATATTACCCCATCTTTCTCCAAATTTACCGCCTTTAACTACCAATGCTTTGTCGCCTTTCGATAGTAAATTACAAACTGCACCTTCCATTGCCCCGGTTCCTGAAGCTGCAAAAGTAAATACGGAGTTCTTTGTCTTGAAAATAGGTTTAAGTCCTTCCGAAACTATTTTTATAGTATCTGAAAACTCTTTTGTGCGATGATGAATAATTTCTCGTGCTTCTGCTAACCTCACTTCACTTGGCACAGGAGTCGGCCCCGGCGTCATTAGATATACTTTTTTCATTTTACCTCCTTGTAAAATATTCTACAACTTAAAAACTTAAACTCAAAAGTCAAGAAAAAAAACAAATTACCCGATATTCCTTAGTAATAAAAACATAAAAAAAATGATTTGGGCAATAATCTCTATGTATAACATCAAAAAAACTTGACAAACATAATCTTTTAAATAATCTGACAAATAGAATATTGTGTAAAGGGGGAAAAATGAAAAGCGTTATTTGGATAGTTGTAATTTTAGTAGTTATCGTAGGAGGAATTAAAGTATTTAATTCTGTTACAAAAAATGCAAGAGAAACAGCTCAACAGGCAGAAATTCTTTCTCAAATGAGAGCAGGAAAATATGAAGAAGCGAAAGATTTAATCAATAAATACAGCAAAGATACGGATAAAGGAAAAGAATTATTGGCAACTATAAAAGAAAAGGAAAATGAAATAGAATTAGAAAACTATACGGACAAAATTAAAATTCCGGATGACTGGGAATGGAAAGCAGATAAAAAGAACAGCAAATATACTTCTATCAATGGAAAAATTAAAAACACAGGGGATAAAACGATCACTTCTTTCACAGTTCTGGCAAAATACCAGGATGCAGCAAATAAAACACTAAGCACAGACTCTGCAAGTTGTTCGGAAAGTGTCCCGGCAGGGCAAACAAGGAACTTTGAAATCAAGCACGGATATTCTGCTGATTATAAATCAGTCGTGCTGTCAGTCAAAAACTTCACCTTAGACCAGCAGTAACTTTCATTAATTAGGAATTAGGGAAGTAAAGTTTAGGTATACGTAAGAAATTTTGTTAATTCACGGTTACGATTAAATTCTTTTATCCTCGTTAATTTTTTGAATACTCGGTCATAGCAAGCGACTACGAAATTAATCATTCAGCACGTTAAAAAACAATTGACTTAGTAAAAAATATACTCTAACTTACTTACAGTAGAAACTATTATCATTAAAATTATAAACTACGGGGGCAAAATGAAATTACTAAACTGCGTGGATGTCCAACTGGCAGAAGTAAAAATGGAAGGCGCCAAAGATGCATATATGAAATGGCTCATTGCTAAAACCGACGGCGCGCCTAATTTTGCAATGAGATTATTTGAAATCAAAGCAGGTGGCAATACACCGCTCCACACTCACGCATTTGAGCACGAAGTATACATCCTGGAAGGAACCGGCATTTTTGTATGTGAAGGGAAAGAGCATAGTTTCAGAAAAGACTATTGCATATTTGTTCCCGGGGATAAAATACACCAGTTCAGAAATACCGGAAATACTTCTCTCAGGTTCCTTTGCTGTGTACCGAACGATTAATCTCTTCCCTGACTAATCAGGTAAATATGTTAAAAAAAAGAAAGCTATTTATATCCTTTTTAATTATAGGGATTTTCGCCTCTCCTTTATTGTTATCTTTTCTGCCGACAAATGTTTATGCAGACTTCGAGTCTGATTTCTACGATATTATTGTAAGAAGCGGGCTACAAAAAGTAAATTTCGGACTTGAAGTAATGAACGTAGACAGCCAGAAAATAGTATATTCCAGAAACTCTGAAGCTCTTTTTATGCCTGCATCCAATGTTAAAATTCTTACTTCTTTAACTGCATTAACAGTATTAGGTGCAGAATATACATTTAACACGGAAGTTTTTTACGATGACACAAACCTTTTTATCAAAGGTTATGGGAATCCCGACCTCAATCTTTCGGATATTATAGAACTTACGGATATTATATCGGATTATGGGATAATTACAATAAATGACATTATTTATGACGACTCCTATTTCCGCGAAGAAGAATGTGGTAAAGGTTGGGTAAACGAGCCCCAAACATCTTTAGTTGCGCCGAAAGTATCCGCGATATCTTTAAATAAAAACCATATTTCAATACTGATAAAACCGAGCAAATCAGGCAAAAAAATATCTTTATATCCTAAAACAAATTATTTTACCGTACTTGACTCCACAAAAGCAGATAAAATGGGATTAACAATCAATTTGAAATCTACAGATGACAAAAACTACATTATAATAAAAGGGGATTCCAGTGCTTCCGGGGAATTTACGAGGAATGTAGATAATCCTGCTTCTTATATGACAACAATATTAAAAGAAATGCTAGAAAAAAAAGGAATTACAATAACGGGAAAAGTCACCAGGGGTACCGTTAAAGATAGTTGTAAAAACATCTGCACACACTCGTCAAATCCACTTTTATATCTTATATACTATATGAACAAGAACAGCGATAATTTTTATGCAGAGCATATTTTAAAAGCTATAGGAGCTAAAGGCGGGACGCCGCCGGGATCATTTGAAAAAGGGACAAATGAGGTATATAAATTATTAAAAGGCATCGGATTATCAAAAGATGAAATCAGAATATTTGATGGATCAGGTTTATCAAGATATAATTTAATTTCACCTCATGGGCTCGTAAAAGTCCTTGCTTCTGCAATATCGGAATGGGGCATAAGAAATGAATTTATAAGCTCCCTACCCATTGCAGGGGTAGACGGGACATTGAAACACAGATTACGCACAAGCGAATGCAAAGGAAATGTTCGGGCAAAAACAGGTACAATGCTTTCCGTAAGCTCTCTTGCAGGCTATGCATATACACAAAACAACAATCTGATTGTGTTTTCAATTATGATGGATAATTACGTTCTAGATACGCCAAAAATAAAACAGGCAGAAGATAAAATTATAGAACTAATTATAAAGAATTTTTAGGATACAAAACCACGGGGCGGGGGCAATAAATTAGAAGCAAAGTGAACCTGATAATCTTTTTACGAGCCCCAAATCAGGATGAAACTTAAAAGCATAATCCACTTTAAGATTTTGATAAATTATTCCGCAACCTAAAGTAAGATTCCCCCTATCTTCACCGATTCGTAAAGCAAGCTGTTGTTTCCACCAGTACTCCATTCCCAAATAGGCATCGGTATTCAAAGAAGTAAATTCTGCAATTCTATCTTTTAATGACGTATCAAACCCCAAACATATATTTACTTTAGAATTAGCATTAGCCAGATTATGTTCTAAGGCTACGCCATATTTTAAAACAACAGGCAACCTATCATTCGTGGAAAGCGTATCAGACCAATACAAAGGAGTGGTTACTAAATTTTCTACACTCGCACCATAACTAATACCATTAAATTTTGAATTTATTCCAAAATCCACGGCAATACCTTCCGCATTGGCAACAAACCAGCTTCTGTATATATATTTTAGAGTCAACCCCAAATTTACCGAACCAACCGGAAGAGCAAAAGCGGCATAATAAATATAATCTTTTGCATTAATTGTCCCTGTATCTATGGGTACATCTGTCGCAATCGTATCAGTTAAAGGAATATCCGGCATAGAAAGCATATAAATACCTGCTCCAATAGTGCATTTTTTTAAGGGATACGCAAACATACCACTATTTAATGTTATCGCACCATCAAAATCTTCCGAACGCATTAGAAACAACTCTTTTTTCTTAACTTTTGCCAATCCTGCGGAATTCCAATACACTGCGGTAGCATCATCCGCAAGTCCAATAAATGCATTTCCCATGCCGAGAGCTCTTGCGCCGACACCAAGCCCCATAAAATCGTTCAAATATGCATCTCCGAGTCCAAGGAGCAAACAAAATAATATCATCATTTATCTTATATTAGATATATATAAATTCCCTGTTGTCAATCATTTATTTTTGGGTATATTATATTAAACCTGTATTTATAGTATATTCTCATTCCCCAAAATATAATTATTAATACCAGTGCAAACCATAAAAATTTAACAGCCGTTAAAAGAACAAGAATTGGCGCGCTTATCCTTATGGAAAAAAAACAATAAGTTAAATTACGCTTTATATACGCAAGCAAGAACAACGGAATTGCTACAATAGAAGTAATTCCGCACAACCAATCTTTCAAGTAAACAGAAAGTATGAACGAAATTATAACCAATATAGTTGAAAAAAGATACGCATTGTTCCCCATCAACACACCGGTAGTTATTTTCCCTGATTTTTTATCACCTTCCATATCCGGGATGGTAGTATTTATAAAAACTGCTCCAACCGCAAACAAATAAGGCAGCGCATACAAGACGGTATTAAATGAAATGTGTTTCACTGCAGACCAGCCAAGTGAAAAAGCGACCAATCCATACCCGAAAGAATTTGAAAAAAGGTCAAGAATTGGTCGTCCTTTAAACTGGAACGGTGGCACAGAATACAAAATTCCGCCGATAAAGGATACGAACAAAAGCAACTTAAATCTAAGAGGATACGGAATGGCGCAAACAAAAGCAAGTGCAAACAAAAGAATAGCTTCTATCCATGCTTGTTTTACAGAAATATATCCTTCCGGTAAAAGATAAAGTTTTTTATTTATCCTGTCCGATTCAATATCCATAATTTGGTTTATGACATAAATCCCGCCCATCATAAGGGTAGCGGAAATAAAAGCTAACATAGGTATATGTTGGGATATGCCTGTTCTATAGAAGCCAATTAAAAAGAAAGTCCAACCGGGTATAAGAAGCGTTGGCCGCATTAAAAATATATAATCAAGAAAATGTATCACTGGAGCAGTTTTTAGCTTTTGAGCAAATTAAAGCCCATTTTTAAAAATCGCGGACTGAATTTAAGTATGCTTTTAATTACATCTATTTCGTTCGGCATTTTAGTTAAATTGCGACCGGCAAAGTTTTCTTTACAGAAATCAAACAACAACTCAATATCTGCATCTTTGAGTTTCATAGCTATTTTACGAGCTTGCAGTTTAATTTTGAAGTTTTTTCCTTCCCATTTTTCCCAATCTTTTTCGTATAATTTAAGCTTTTTGATATCGTCTTTTTTTATGGCATCGGCTGCAGCTTTGCCAGCTAATTGTCCTGTCAATAAAGCATTCCCTATACCGCCTCCAGAAATCGGGTCAATCAGCCTGCCAGCATCCCCGACCAAACACACGTTATTTTTGACGAGAGTTTTCACGCCCTTGGAAGGCACCATACTCATAGCTTCCGACAATATGCTATATTTTTTGAATCTCCACTTTAAAAAGTTATCAAGCACCGTTTTTGGAGATTCCCTTGTAATCGCAGGACACACACCTGCACCGACATTGGCAAGATATTTTGATTTCGGGAATATCCAGATATATCCGCCCGGCACAGTTTCTCTTCCTGCAATAAGTTCGACTATATTTTCGGTTACTTCAGCCGCAAGCAAATACTCGCAGGTCGTCCAGAAATCTTTTTTCTCAAGTTTAGTATCAATACCTGCCCATCTAGAGACTCTTGAAAGACCTCCATCCGCACCAATAATTATTTTCGCATCTATTTTACCTTTATTTGTATCTATACCTGTTTTAGTCAAGCCGATTGCTCTTGTTTTGACTCTTACTTCAGCACCGGTTTCCGCTGCAAGTCCTGCAAGATCACGGTCAAAAATCTTTCTTTCAAGAATATAACCGACACCGGGGTAATAGACTGTCAACTGTCTGCGGGAAGGAGAAGTAAAAGTTACGCCATCAATATTTGAAGCAATCCAGGAAGGTTTCATATCTACGAATTTTGTTATCCATTCTTTGGATATGCCTTCGCCGCAATTAAGAGGAGTTCCGACTTCGGGATGTTCTTCTATTAAAATAGTTTTGATCCCTGCTTTAGCCGCAGTAATAGCCGCCATTGAACCTGCAGGTCCAGCTCCGATAACAACCAAATCATAAGTAGCCATAAATATATAAATCATAAAATAACTCTCAAATGAATTTTTGCAAGTAAAATTTAAAAACCTCACAGTAAAAATCTTATATTTTCTGTTTATTTAGTACTTTTTGCTTGCAAAAAGTAAAAAATAGGATATAAAAGCAGAATGTATCAAATTATTGTTCTTGCGAAACAAGTCCCCGATACCAGAAATATTACTACCAAAACAATGAAAGAAGACGGGACAGTTAATAGAACGGCTCTCCCTGCCATTTTTAATCCCGAAGACTTAAATGCTTTGGAAGCGGCGCTATTAATCAAAGAAAAATATGGAGCAATAGTTACGGTTATTACAATGGGCCCTCCTTCTGCTGCAGAAATTTTAAGAGAATCCCTTTATAGAGGCGCAGATAAAGTAATCCTTTTAACCGATAGAAGATTTGCCGGTTCCGATACCCTCGCTACAAGTTATATTTTATCAATGGCTATTAAAAAAATAGAAAAATTTGATATTATATTTTCCGGAAGACAAGCAATTGACGGGGATACTGCTCAGGTTGGCCCGCAGGTCGCAGAAAAATTGAACATTCCCCAAATTACCTATATGCAGGAAGTTTTACACTTAAATAAAAACGAAATTAAAATTAAAAGACTCATTGACAACGGGATAGAAATCTTAAAGTCAAAACTCCCGGCGCTCATTACAGTTACAAATACTTCCAATGCCCCAAGGTTTCCCTCCATAAAACAAATGGCAAAGTTTAAAAAAGCCATATCCAATAGCGAACTTGCTAAAGTTTCAAACACCTTGAAATACTTATCTCCTGAACGCTATTCCGAAGAAACTCTTATACAAGATAGACTCTTGATAAATGAGTGGAATATGGAAGATATAAACGCAGATCTCGCTTTGTGCGGAATTTCAGGTTCCCCTACAAAAGTTTTTAAAATTAATTATGTTACTCTTGAAACGCAGGAAACAAAAGAAATACCTCCAAATGAAAAAGGAATACAAACGTTAATGCAGGAATTGATAAAAGAATATATTGTCTAAAATAAATGAATAAAAAACAAATATGGGTTTACATTGAGAATACAAATAAAGGTATTGCGGATGTTAGCAAAGAACTCCTATCTAAAGGCAAAGAATTAGCAGGGCGGTTGTCTTCTTCTAACCAGAAAACGGAATTATGCGCAATATGGTTAGGGACCAATGTCAAAAAAAGCGTTCAAGCGCTTTTTGATATGAGATGTGATAAAGTATATCTGGTAGAACATCCGGAATTAAAAGATTTCAAAGTATTGCCCTACACTACTAACCTTGTAGAAAACATAAAAAAATATAATCCTTATATAATACTTTTTGGAGCCACTTCAATCGGGCGAGAATTGGCACCGAGAATAGCTTCAGCAGTTAGGTGCGGACTTACAGCGGATTGCACCGATTTACAAATAGGCGACATTGAGTTTAAAACAAATAAAAAAGCATATAAAGACTTACTCTTACAAATCCGACCGGCTTTCGGAGGAAATATTATCGCAACAATTATTAATCCCGAAATGCATCCTCAAATGGCGACTGTAAGACCGGGAGTTATGAAAACTCTTGAACCACTTCCAGCCGGTACAGGAAAGGGCGAAGTTATCACATTGGAAGCAAAAATAAAGCAAGAAGATTTTATTGTTGAAATTATACAAAAAATTCAGGAAGAAAAAAAGATAAATCTCATTGGTGCGCAAATTATCGTATCAGGAGGGATAGGAGTCGGGAATAAAGAAAACTTTAAATTAATAAACGAATTAGCGCAGACTTTAGGCGCTGAAATTGGAGCTACCCGTGCTGCAGTTGATATCGGGTGGATTCATAAAGACCATCAGGTGGGACAAACAGGCGTTACTGTAAGACCAAGACTTTATATCGCTTGTGGGATATCGGGTTCCATACAACATCTTGCAGGAATGCAGGAGTCAAAACAAATTATAGCTATTAATAAAGATGCGGATGCACCCATTATGAAAATCGCTCACTATAAAATTAACGGGGATTTAAACAGGATAATTCCTATGATGATAAAAGCTTATAAAGAAAAGGAGTAAAAATGGCAAATTTTTTCACGGAAAATTCCGATAGATTGTTTCATTTTAACTCCCTTGATATAAAGAAAATAGTCGAAAGTCTTGAAGATAGTTTTAACGAACATAAAAGATTTGATTACGCTCCGGAAAATTATGAAGATGCGATAGATAATTACAAAAAAATATTAGAACTCGTAGGACAGATTTCTGCTGAATGTATTGCTCCTCTTGCTAAATCAGTCGATGAACAAGGCGCTTCTTATAAAGATGGTGAAGTAGAATATGCCGAGGGAACTAAACAAGCCTTTGAAACTCTTAGAAAAGCAGACTTAATAGGCGGAACGTTGCCAAGGAAATATGGTGGTCTAAACCTCCCTAATGTAATTAATAACATTGTCATAGAAATGGTATCCGAAGCAGACGCCAGCTTTATGAACATATACGGGCTACAGGATATTGCCGTCACTATTAATAAATTTGCATCGGAAGAACAGAAAGAAAAAATTCTTCCTTTATTTTGTAAAGGGGAAGTAACGGGTTCTATGGATTTAACCGAACCTGAGGCAGGTTCCGATTTGCAGGCGGTCCAAGCAAAAGCAACTTTTGATGAAAAAGAAAATTGCTGGAAACTCAATGGCGTTAAAAGATTTATTACGAACGGAGGCGCAAGAGTTCATCTCGTCCTTGCAAGAAGCGAAGAAGGGACTCAGGATGCGCGCGGATTGTCTATGTTCCTTTACTTAAAAGATGGTGGTATGAAAATCCGCAGGATAGAACATAAATTAGGTATTCATGGTTCACCTACTACCGAATTGGAGTTTAATGATGCCAAATGTGAACTTGTAGGAAAAAGACGTTTTGGACTTATTAAATATGTAATGCATCTGATGAATGGTGCAAGATTGGGTGTCGCAATCCAGGCTCTGGGCATAGCTCAGGCCGCATATAATAAAGCCCTTAAATATGCCCTTGAAAGAAAACAATTTGGGAAAAAAATTATTGAATTGCCTGCAGTATACGATATGCTAACTAATGACAGAATGGATATTGAAGCAACACGTTCACTGATTTATCATACGGGTTTAATCGTTGATGAATTGGAAAGTATCGAAAAAACACTTGAAGAAAAACAGGAAAATTTCTTCAGTGAAAAACCTGCTAACCAGAGGGAAAGAGCCAAGAAACTTAGCGAAAAAGTGGAGTTGTTTACGCCTCTTGCAAAATACTATTCAACAGAAGCCGCAAACAGGATTTGCTATAACGCAATTCAAATTCATGGAGGTACAGGTTATATGCAGGATTTTGACGTGGAAAGATATTACAGAGATGCGAGAATTACAAGCATATATGAGGGAACTACACAGTTTCAGGTAGTTGCGGCAATTGGCGGGGTTATGACAAAACAAATGGATTCTGAATTTGAAAAATTCAGGAAATCTGCACAAGGGCACGAAGGGGAATTTAAAGACGTATACGATGTTCTTCTTAAATATGAAAGAATGTTTAATAAAGCAATTGATAAAGTCCGTGAACTTAAAAATAAAGATTTCCGCGACTATATCGCAAGAACACTTATTGATATGGCGCTTTTGCTGTATATGTCATACAGCTTTTTGGACGAAGCAAAAAGGAACCCCAAAAAAGCGCTCTTTGCGAGAAAATTTGCAATGGAACGATTACCCGGGTTTGAATCAAATTACCATAAAGTAATGGAGGTGGACGAAACCACGATAAGAAATTACGAACAACTTCTGGAAATTAAAATTTAGCACCAAACCGCTTTCAGAATAATCATTCTTTTTCATAGGTACGAATCTCTGTGGTAGGTCAGACATTCTTGTCTGACTTTCTGTTCGGTTGCGCAAATTCCAAAATTTCTTTTTCGTTCTGTAGGTATTTTCCCCAGCCTCTTTCAAAATCTTTAATTGTTTTACCGGTTATTTTAATCACGTTGCCATCGTCACAATTAGTAACAATATTGAGTATCATTTGTCGCCCGTACAAGTGTTCTATATATTTCACAATAGTCCAACCCCACTGGTAAGCAAGTTTTACACTTTTTGGAATTTCTTTTATTGTCGGGATATTCTTATTTCTAATTCCTTCTACGACAGGTGGGATAAATTCATTTTCATATTTCCATTGTTCTGAAATACAAACCGCAAGACCTTCGCTCCACCATCTAGGAGCTGCTTCCATATTTGGCGAAAGATGTTCTTCAAACATATGAGTTGCTTCATGGACGAGAAGTCTTTTGTATTCCTTGGCAAAGTACTTATAAATTGAATCCGTTGAATATGCGGAAGGAGCAAGAAGCACCAAGTCTGTGCGTTGAGGCTGGGCAATTCTACTTGGGTCTGAAGGTTGTTCAATATCAACTTTAAGCAGTTCTTTAACAAGACGGTCATATTCCTTTCTATTTGGCACCAATACTGCTCTGACAGGCGGAAAACTCTTTTTCAGTAGAAAATATTCCGACAAGAGTTTGATTGCCTTTTTTAATGCGACAGATGTCTCTTCAGCAAATTTCCTATCTTTCTCAGTAAATCCTACTTTTATCTTCTCATCATTAAACCATAAATAATTTTTTAACATTTTTATTGTCCCTTCGAGTTTTATAGCAATTACTTTGGAATGCCTTCTCCCTCCCCGAATACCTCATGTTTATGTCTATGATGGGTATCAGGCAAATGCGGATGAGCGTGAATCATATCGTTGTGGGTATGTTGATGTATATGTTGACCGGAAAACGTTTCAGGATGATTATGTAAATGGTGTCCATCCGTATGAGTATGTGAATGTGTATGTATTGTTGATTTGTGCTTATGCAAATGCAAGTGTTTTTCGCTGCTTATCAGCCATATTCCGATTATCATAAATACTATTGCGGGGAACATTACCCATCCTATCCATTCCTTGAGTATAATTAGTGATACTACTGCTCCGATAAAAGGCGCAAAACTAAAAAACAATCCTGTCCTGGAAGCGCCTAATCCTTTTAGTGCGTAGATAAACAGTACTAAACTGATACCGTAACTTAATGCTCCAAGTAATAACGCAAATAAGATCCCGGAATTAAAAGACATTCTCCATCCAAGAGCCATTCCAAGCGACAATGATACTATCCCGGCAACAAAACCTTTAATTATTGCAATTTGTATGGGGTCTTTATCGGATATATTACGAGTTAAGTTGTTATCAATTCCCCAGCATATCATAGCAACTACAATTAATAGTGGACCTAATACATTAAAATTTCCAAGAGTAGGCTGCCAACTTATAAACACTCCCGCGATAGTCATACATATCAACGCCATCCATAAGCGTTTTCCTGCATTTTCCCCGAAAAATAAAACGGCAATTATGGCAGTAGCAAGTCCTTCCAGATTAAGTAATAATGATGCGGAAAACCCGGAAATAAAAGTTAATCCTGTCATCATACTTATTGGAGCTATTATTCCACCTGCAAGCGTTGCCCCGGCTAACCAGATAAAATCTTTTTTTTCTAACGGGGCTTCTCTTTTATAAGAGTTATTTGTTATTAGTTTTCTCACAAGAAAATATATGGATAAGCCAATAAATGTTCCGAGGTAAAGAAGCCCGGCTAAAGCAATAGGAGGAATATCCCGAACAAGTAGTTTCGCAACGGGCGCGCTGATACCAAATAAAGATGCAGATACTATTATGGCTGATAAAAATTTCTTATCCATTTATATCCAATTTCAATAAAAAAATAATCTAATTACCCGATATTGAATTGTCAATAATTACCTTTCTTTGCAAAAAACTCAGAATCACTTAATCTCTGGGGTAATATCTTTTTAAATTACCCCGTCCTTTAGGACGGGGGCGGAAAAACAAACCAAAATACTCTCTCGGGCTTTAGCCCGAAAGAAACTTTTTTATCTCTTTAACTCTCTTCAAATCCCTGTTAGAAATGAATTTGTTGTCTGCTTTTATTTTTCTGTTCTTTTGCTTTTTCTTCCTGTTAATCCTGAAAATCTGCGTCCAAAAACTTTCCATTTTCCATGTTTACAAATTAAAAAATTGACATATTTCATAATAACATATAAATTCCTATATTGTCTTAAACAAGATTGGGGGGTCGTCCAACGGCAGGACACAGGCCTCTGGAGCCTGGTATCGTGGTTCAAATCCATGCCCCCCAGTTAATTTAGCAACGGAGGAAAATGAAAAAAAACATATTTCTGTTATGTCTGGTTTTACTTATAGGTTGTAAACAAGGTGGGGCAAAAACTAACCAAAAAATTGACGATTCTACAGGCGCTAAAATTGCTGACACCTCAAGACTAACACCACCTGATTTTACATTATACAGCCTTGACAGCACCGAGTATACTCTTAGCGAACAAACAGGCAAAGTAGTATTTGTAAATTTCTGGGCGCCTTGGTGTCCACCTTGCAGAGCTGAAATCCCAGCACTTATAGAACTCTATGAAAAATATAAAGATAAAGGGTTCCTTATACTTGGCATAGGTATGGATAAAGAAAAAGCATTAAAAGATTATGTTCAGAAAAATGGAATAAAACATCCTGTTTTAATAGGAAACGAAGAAGTAGCCAAAAATTACAGTATAAGGGGTATTCCAACAACTTATATCCTTGATAAACAAGGAAAAATTGTAACCCAGCATACGGGATTTGGTAAAGAAACTGCAGAACAACTTGAATCCGAACTAACCAAACTCCTGAAAGAGTAATTCCAAAAATATTTTTCTCAAAGGCGTCTCAATGGGACGTCCCTACAAAAAAAGCGCAAATTGAATTTGTGCCTACAAAAATTACAGCAAAATAAATATTCTAAATCACAAGGAGTTTTGAAAATTTAAAATGGAGGGGTACAACTATCTACTCTTCTTTAATTCCTTCTTTTGTAAGCCATTTTTTTGCGTATTCGGTCAATCTTTCCTCTCGGTAGTTTTGCCACTGCTTTCGTATTTCGGGATTCTTGAATACCACTTCTTTGAATCTTTTAAATGGTGCGGTTTGAGGCAATATCTCAGTTAATATAGCTTTCACTTTGTCATCTTTTACGAAAGGGACAAACTCTTCCATTAACTTAAATCCGTCTCTTGAACTCATTGTCGGAATTACTACGCAATTCTCAGGTTTAATCCCGGCAACTTGTTGTTTTAAATCACGCTTGCCTGAGTCACTCATATATTCCGATACGATAATAATTTCGCCTGTTTTTTTATTGAATATGTATATACGTGATTGAGAATAATCTCCAACTGCTTCGCAAAGCGCTTCCCAGTTTATTTTCATAGAAATCTATAAAGCCCCTTTTCTTTTGCAAATTCTACCGCATTGTTAAATTCGGAAGAGGTTATTTTTTTTGCAAGCGACGGGAAACCTTCTATATTACCGTAAGGTTTATACTGTCCCATTATATTTACATAAGTATGTGTCGAAATAGAAGAGAAAAATTTTACTATCTCTTTTGTATTCTCCATATCATCCGGTAATAGAAGATGGCGTAATATTAATCCACGTTCAGCTAAACCATTTTCGTCCAGCACAAGGTCGCCTACCTGGCGATGCATTTCTTTTATTGAGTTTTGCGCAATCAAAGGATAATTTTCGGTTCCTGCAAATTGTGTAGCCATTGTAGAATCCCAGAACTTGAAATCCGGCATATAAATATCAAATATTCCATCCAACAACTCCAAAACTTCTTTATTATCGTAAGCGCTACTATTATAGATGAGAGGAAGATTTAATCCCTGTTCAATCGCAAAAGGCAAAGCTTCAAGTATTTGCGGCACTATGTGTGTCGGCGTTACAATATTTATATTGTGACATTTAATAGCCTGTAATTTTAATATAATTTGCGCCAATTGTTTTGCTTCTACTTCTTCTCCATACATAACATGGGATATTTCATAATTCTGACAGAATATACATTTCAGATTGCAACCTCCGACGAATACAGTCCCCGATCCATTTTTCCCGACAAGTGGAATTTCTTCTCCCATATGCGGTCCATAACTGGCTAATAGAGCAAACCTGCCTGCACCGCAGAATCCTCTTTCATCATTCAAACGATTTACTTTACATTCTCGCGGACATAATTTACAGGATTCAAGCATAGCAAGAGATTTTTTAATTCTTTTCTTCAATTCCCCGCTTTTATGCAGTTCAATGTATCTTCTTTTTCCCATAATCATAATGAGTATTTCTCTTTTATAACTTTGTCAATCATATTCTTTTTTAATCCCAAGTTTGTTACTTATTAATTCCAACCGTTTTTTTCCGTTTCTATTAACTGTTAACTAATTACTGTCGTATCAATCTGCGCTCTCTGAAGTTTTGCAGAGTAATCAATATAAACTGTCTGGGTTTCGTTGAATATTTCATAAACGGTCCATCCGCCTTCCCTGTGCCCGTTCCCCGTGTTCTTTACTCCTCCAAATGGTAAATGACATTCGGCGCCAATTGTCGGGGCGTTTATATAAGTTATACCCGCTTCTATTTCTGCTACAGCTTTCATTGCGTTGTTAACGTCTTTTATATATACTGAAGATGAAAGCCCGAATTCTGTTCCGTTTATGACTTTAATAGCTTCGTCTAGGTTGTTTATTTTCAGAACGGATAACACCGGCCCAAATATTTCTTCTTTTGCTATTCTCATATCCGGAGTTACTCCCGTAAATATTGTCGGTCTGTAGAAAAATCCATCTTTGCAGTTGCCTTCGGTATAAGGTTCTCCACCGCAAGCAAGTTTCGCGCCTTCTTTTTTACCGATATCCACATATTTTGCAACTATATCACGCTGTTTTTCCGAAACGCAGGGCCCCATTTCCATTGATTCGTCTAACCCGTATCCTATTTTTATTTTATTTGCCCTTTTTACAAGCATATCCACGAACTTATCATGAATATCTTTGTGTAAAATAACTCTTGAAGTCGCCGTGCATCTCTGTCCTGTAGTTCCGAATGCTCCCCATAATGCGCCTTCAAGCGCAAGTTCAAGGTCTGCATCATCCATTACTATTTGTCCGTTCTTTCCGCCAAGTTCAAGGCTTATCCTTTTAAGGCTTTTTCCGGAAATTTCTGCCAATCTTTTGCCTACCGGTACGGAGCCTGTAAAGCTTATTACGCCTATGTCGGGATGAGTAGCGATGGCTTCTCCTACGTTTGTTCCGGCTCCGTGAATAATATTTACTACGCCGTCAGGAATGCCTGCTTCAATCAATAATTCTACAAGTTTTGCGCCTGTTGCAGGAGCCTCGCGGGATGGTTTAAATACTACTGTATTCCCCGAAAGTAACGCAGGTATCATTTTCCAGCAAGGTATTGCCGCGGGAAAATTCCATGGGGATATTAACCCGGCAACTCCAATCGGACGGTGAAAAGTCATACATATTTTATCAGGTAATTCAGATGGAACGGTTTTGCCGAAAAATCTTCTTGCTTCGCCGAAAGCGTAATATGCCGTGTCTATGCCTTCCTGGACGTCGCCACGTGTTTCTTTTAAAACTTTACCCATGTCTTGTGTTTCTATGCGAGCAAGTTCTTCTTTATTTTTCAGCATAAGATTGCCCAGTTTTAACATTATATCGCCTCTTGTAGGAAGCGGAGTTCTGCTCCATCCCTTAAAAGCCTTTTTCGCGCTTGCAACTGCATCATTAACGTCTTCCGGTTCCGATAAAGGAAATTTTCCGACTTCTTCGCCTGTTGCGGGATTTAGTTTTGTAAACGTCTTGCCACATTTGGCATCTTGCCATTTACCGTTTATGTAATTCTTGTACATTCCAACCTCCTGTGTGTATGATTTTTAAATTTATAATAGCTTGCACTTTAATTATAAATGATAAAAAAGTCAAGCATTGAATTTTGAAAATCTAGTGATTACTGTCTTACAGTTTCTGTTTTGTGCTTTCGTGCTTTTGTGGCAGGTTTGTTGAGTAATGATTTCTATCGTTCAATCTTTGCCAATGTTTTATCCCAATTTTTATTTGCGCCGCTTATATATTGTTCATCAGGGACTATTGGTCTTTCCAGTTTTGCGATAGTCTCGTCCGAGAGTTTTAAGTTTTCGACTATTTCTTTCCCGGCTTTGTGTAAACATTTTTTATAACTGTGGATAAAGGGGGTAAGGAGTAACATTTTATTTCCAAGGATTGGGCCTCCTCCTCTATATATTTCTCCGATAACTTCGGAATGCATATTTTTTGCAATTCTGTTGAATAACAGTTTTAGCACCTGAAAATGGCTTTGTTCTGGGAACCCGGAATTTGAAATTACCCCAATTTTAGGAGATTTGCCGTATCTATTTGTATGACGGCACTCACCGTTTTTATCTTTTTTGAAATAAGGGTCAAGAACGGGTATTAATCTGTCCATAAAGTTTTTCATAATTCCGCTTACATTATCTACATATAGGGGAGTTGCGAAAACGACAATATCCGTTTCTATGAATTTTGATAATAACTCTTTCATATCATCTTTGATTATGCATTCGCCGGGTGTTTTTACCCAGCAGTTATAACATCCAAGACAATGTTTTATGTTATTTTTTACCAGAAAGATATTTTCGGTCTCAGCACCGGCTTCTTTTGCGCCTGCAAGGAATTCTTCCACCATAATGTGTGTATTTCCTTTTTCAGCCCGTGGGCTTCCGTTGAATACGGTTATTTTCATAATATCCTCCTGTTTTTAAAAATTACCCTGCCCTTTATTACTACTAGTTACTATTAATCACCTAATTACTAAATGCTTTTCTATCATCCATCCTATTCTATATAAATCCGTATCTTTTCGTTATCGGATTCCACGTTCACAAGGTCTTCGCCCGTAGCTTCAAGTTCATCAATATGTCCTAAAATGGTATTTAAATCTATTCCCTGAGCTTCCATTGTTCTTTGCTGTTCTTTTGGGATAAACCCGGATACCAATTTGGCAAGGGAAAGCGGAATACTTATATTTACCTTTTTGCTGCCGTCCTCGTTAGATTCTAATCTTATTTTCAATTTTTTACCACTGCCTTTTGTAAATATAGGTTTCCGAGGCATATCTACCGTTTTTATTTTTTTATCAATACTTTGCAGGAGTTTATCTGCTTCATCGGCATTTATTTTACCGTTCTCAAGCATTTTTAAAATTCTTATTCTCTCTTCCATAATACCTCCCCTTACTACTTTTCATCTGTTTTCTTATGTATTGTATGTTTATTTATCCATTTCTTTTATTTACTCCTCCTCCTATTCCTGCCAATACACTAATAAATATTGCAAGCTTAAACGAGGTAAACCACGATATGGACTTAACTATCAACCCTTGTTCAACAGCTCCCGGAAAAAGGTCAGGCATTGTCCATGCCCATACTATTTTCACCAGAAATAGTGATAAAATAAACATTCCGGAAATAAGTACCAAAATTCCCGGAATCAGTCCCAAAATCCAATTATTCATAGATGCCCCCTATAATCTCAAATTCTTTTTTTATATATCCATTACTTAAATATGAATACTTACAATTCCGTCTTTGCTTTCTAAGTCAATATCTACGCCTAAACTTATAGCGTTAGTAATGCCCGGAAGCAATGAACGGAATTTACGATTTGCTGATAGGATTAAAACAACAAAATATGTTAAAAACTTTGGGAATACAAAACTTATCAACGCATCTTCGTTTTTCATGAAAATCCAGGAACAAAAATGTTTTATAAATCTACCCGGGTTAAAAGTGTGGCGTGTTATGGATGTCTCAAAATGTTCCCATAGTATATAGGAGAATAATTGCAGTAGAGTAAAGGTGAAAAAAATTATTACAGGAAATGCGAAGTAGGAGAGCAAAACCGAAAGTCCTAAGAACGCGATAATTACAAATCGGAAAAACTGTTTATTGATATGAACACTACATAAAATACAATATACGGCAGCAACAATAAACCATAGAATACCTAAAAATATGCGTAAAAATATCATTTTATAATGCGTCAATCAGTTCTCTTGCCTGTTCCGCATTTACCTTACCGTCTTCCAGCATTTTTAATATCCGGGAAATATGTTCCGTTCTGGAAGGTTCTTCGTTTTCAACGATTTCTACGCCTCGCGGAGCCCTTTTTACTGCTTCATCTATTGTCCTGTGAACGCCATCATGAATCATCCTGTCAAATATTCCGTGTCCTGCCCTGTGAAAAGAATCTCTTGCTTTTACGGTAGTTGCATAAACGTTTTTGCAGTCTTCGCCTAATTCTATGTTTATATCTCCGGAAACGGTTGTTAAGGATAAATGCTTGTAACCATTTTTATCTTCTTTTGAAACACTGTAATCTCCTTCTATTTCAACGTCACCGCTAAGTGTTTTGGATTCAATAAGCAAGTTTTCCGCATTTGAGATATCAAGTTCAATATCCCCTGAAACGCTTTTTATAAAACAATCTTTTTTAAGTAAGAGTTTCCCGCAGAAGCTTATATCACCGGATGTTGCAGCAATATCCATAGAATATATAGTTCCATCATTAATTTCTATGTCGCCGCTCATAGAATGAATATTTGCGTTGCCTTCGATGTCATTCAACTCAATATCTCCCGAAGTGGTGCCTATTTCTATGTCTCCTTTAAGTGATTCTATGGCGATATCACCGGATGCCGATTTGATTATTCCGTTATATGAGATGTTTTTTATTTCCACATCTCCGCTTGCAATCTTGCATTCCCCGGAATATTGTTTTTTAAGGGGGATCCTTAAAACTAATTCTCCCTCGTACCTGCCAAACGAAATTCCCGAATCTTCCATTATTCTTAACTCTTTCCCTTCCATTGAAATAGTGAGTCTTTTGTCTGCGGTTTCTTTATCGTCTGTCTGTATAATGACTTCGTCGCCTTTGCATCCTTCTATTGATAAGTCATAACTCGCAAGGGCTATAGAAATCGCCAAAGCCTCTTTTTTTACGGAATATTTTTTATATTCTTCCATATATTCCTCCTAAAGATTCCCTAATAAATCTTTTGCTTCTTCCACGGTTATTTCTCCTGTTTCCAACATATCAAGCACTTCTTTTCTCTTATTCTTTTTGATTGCTCCCATTTCTTCTTCTTTCTTTTCTTTGTATTCATATCCTAAAGCCTGGACTAACTCTTTTAGCATACTTTTGACTTTAGGATAAGAACAACCGAGCGTTTCTTCTACGCCTTTTATGTTTCCCTCGTTCAACAAAAAAACTTCTGCAAACTTCAAGAGTTCAGGCGAAAGGTTGGAAAACTTATCTCGTTGGAACTCACCGACTATTTTAGTTTTGCAACTCTTGCACTCAAACTCTTTTACAAAAATCTCGCCTTTGCAAAAAGGACAGTTATTGATAGTAGTTGTTTTATTCATAGTGAGATGACATTATAGCATGAAAATTACCTTGTCAATAAAAAAATTAATATTTCTATTAAAATATATTAATTTTATTAACATTGCTTGCAATAAAATCAATTTTTGTTCTTGATTTTTGTAATATTTTGATAATTTCGTGCAAATTCATATATTAGGTTTTCTGTGTTTTTTGTTTTCTGTGTTTGTTCTCTGTAAGGTGTTCTTCTGTTGTTTGCGTAAATCTATGTAAGGATCTTTTTTTTGTTGCTATTATTCCGAATTTCTTGTGGGTAGTTCTGGATTTTTGCGGAATATGTTCGTTTCTTTTTCTGTGTTTAGGTGTTCTTTTTGTCTTTTAGTTTCTTTTGTCTTGTGTATCTGCGTTTACTTGGACTTTTCCCGACCTGGCGGGATTAGTCCAAGTTATCCAACTTAGCTGGGTCATCTGCGTCCAAAAATTCTTTTCCCTATCTGTTTTTCTTTATTATCTGTTAATTTTAATATTTGATATTTGATTTTTGATATGGCTTTAGTGAATTGCTATTATTTAATTCAGATATATGTTGACTTTTCGAAATAACTCCCTACAATAAACTAAACACAAAGGGGTGTTGTATAAAACTATTGGGAAGTCTTGTCCACTGAGACCAGGGAGGCAACTGAAATGACAAAATTTCAAATAGGCAAAGAATACGAAAAGATTAACCATGAAGTTTTCGTAAACACTCCATTTCTCCCGGAAGCAGCGCAACAAAGGGAATTATTGCTTGAGGCGCAGGGTTATTTAGGGAACATCTTAACGGCAAAAGCGAATAACGATAAAGTAGAAGAGGCGCAGCAGGAGTTTATTTATTTGGGGACTATGCAAGACTATTACCACTGGAACGATAAGAAGTAATAAATTTTCTCGTTTTTTGTGGCATTCGCCCATTCCATTGTTTGTGTGGTAGGTCAGACATTCTTGTCTGACAATCTTTTTGGGTTTGGGTAGGTAGGAGCATCTGCTCCCGCCATTTGTCATTCTGATCCGCCTCTGGCGGAGAAAAATCTCGTTTTTCCCACTTACCTCACTCAACTACTTACCTTACTTAACTTATCCGGAAGCGAAGCGTAGGACATAAGTTACTTCTATTACCCCTATTACTTTTATTACTTCTAACCAAAATCTATTGACTTTTTTAAATGTAGAAATAAAATGATAAATACACTACAAATTAAAGAAGGAGGAAACAATGCCTGATAAGAAAAAAGAAGAAAAAACTTGGATTGAAGAAATAGAAATTAATGCCGGTGAACTTGTTGAACAGGCAAAAAAACTGATTGCCGAAGGGAATGTCCGCAGGTTAATTATCAAAAAAGCTAATGACGAGTTATTAGTTGAAATTCCTCTTAACGCCGGAGTTGCCGTCGGTAGCGTGCTAACGATTTTTGCCCCCATACTTGCGGCGTTAGGTGCAATGGCTGCGTTGCTCGCTAAAGTAAAAATCCAAATTGTGCGGATAGGAAAATAGGACAAAAACAGAAAAACCAAAAACTTGCCACTAAAACACAAAATCGCACTAACCAGAAAACTGAAAAGTTTAGCCACGCCTGCCTGCGGTAGGCAGTGATTTTCACAGATCTACACGGATAACAGAAAGATTTAGAGTAGAGAAACAACAAAACACAGAAAAAACAGATAAATTGGGACACAGATTTCGGCAGATAACAAAAAGATTAGAAGATTACAGATTAAACCATGAAAGCACGAAAAACATATTAAAAACCTCGTTTTTTTAGTAAATAAGGCAGTAGAAAAATTTCTTTAAGGAAAGGCAGAGGATCATTATCGTCCCAGACTGCATCTTTTAAACCTGTTAACGAGTTGATATAATCTTCCGAACTAAGATTTCCTTTTATTATCTCCCCCATTGCCACGGGCAAATCCGTCAACAACCGCATCCATTTACCGTCAATCATTTTCTTATTTGATTTTTGTATCAGTCCCATCATATCATTATATAAAACAAGCGGGAAATTAATGCCAACAATATTTCCAAGCGTATGCCATCCCCATGTTCTTGCGTTTATGTCCAATAATTTATATTTTTCATCTCTTGTATCCCATATAAACTCAACTTCGGACAATCCATAATAATCCGCTTCAGACAGGATTTTTGTCCCTAATTCTTCTAATTCAGGAATATCAACGGTTTCAGCATAAGTCGTCGCCCGCCCAAAAATCATCGGATGTTGTCTTATACGTTTTGCAACAAGTGTAGCTAATGCAGTTTTATTTTTGAACATCGAACAGAAAGAATAAAGGTTACGGGGACCATCGGGAATAATCTCCTGGACCATTATTTCTTCTTTTTTTATTATTGAGTTTGTAGTTTCGTATACAGATATAAGTTCATCCATATTGTTTGCAGGGATAGCTTTCTTTTTGGTCGTTTTAACAAATAAATCTTTGACTGCAGGCTTTATGATTACAGGAAATTCCGGATTAAATTTTTTAAGTTCTTCAATGGAATAGGGGTAAAAGGTTTTGGGGATTGGAACACCAACTTTTTGAGCAAGAGCATACGTAAGTTTTTTGTTGTATAAAAGTTCAGTTATTTGCCATTCCGGGGAGGAAATTTTATAATGTAAAGAGAGCAATTCTTTATTAGCAGACAGCAACCTCACCATTTCATCTGTTGTAGGAAATATTAAGCAATTAGAAAGTTTTTCCTGTTTTGCAAATTGAACTAAGAAATCTATAAATGATTTTTCGTTTTCAGGGGAGGGACATTTGGCAAACTTATGAACATATCTGGAAGAAGTGGCGATACAGGGTTCGGAATCCAGTAAATATACGGAAATATTTTCCCGTGCAAGACTTCTGATTACTCCTAACCCCTGGTAATCTCCGCCAATCACGACTGCGCATAAATTATTCATATTGTTCTAAACTACTTTTCATACAATATATTTGTATAAATAATACAATTTTTTGATTTGTCCAACGAAAACTTACAAACTCAACAGTGAGAACTGAGAAGATGGAAAAACAAAAAACAGAGGACAGATTTATTTTTGACAGAGATTTGCACAGATTACCACGAAAAACAGAAAGTTTGAAAGTTAAAAACAACCCGCTAAGAATATCAGCGGGAAGGTAGAATACAGAAAGAACAATTTCTCACACAAAGTCGCTAAGTCGTAAAGGGAAAAAAACAAATCGGGGGAAAGTAGGGATTCTCCATAGAAAATAATTGACAATTGAAGATAAATAATATAAAAATTAGCAATGTTAATAATAGGCATTCTCGCAAGTGGGAAAGGAAGTAATTTACAGGCTATCATAGACAACATAGCTTCCGGGAAATTAAACGCCAAGATAGGGTGTGTAATTTCGGATAACGCCGATGCATTTGCGCTTGAGCGGGCAAAAAAGGCGAAAATTCCTGCGTATCATATTCCTTATAAAAACACTCTTATGCCTCAATGCGAGATAGAATACGTTGAGTGCCTAAAAAAACATAATGTAGAATTGGTATGTCTTGCAGGATTTATGCGGATAATCAAACCCACTCTCCTGAATGCATTCAAAAACAGAATAATAAACATTCATCCTGCATTATTGCCTGCATTTCCCGGATTACACGCACAGAAGCAAGCATATGATTACGGGGTAAAAGTAACGGGAGCCACGGTGCATTTTGTTGATGAAGGAATGGACACGGGAGGAATAATATTGCAAAGAACAGTTGAAGTAAAGAAAGATGACACTGAAGAAACGCTTAGCAAAAGGATTTTAGGTGTTGAACACCAAGTATATTCGGAAGCAATACAGTTATTTGCCGATAAACAGATAAAGTAGCAAAGAATCCAGCAGAGCTGCCACCGCCAAGGCGGGGTGTCGCTTTGCGCCAGATAAGAAGCTCTAATCCGCCCTTAGGCAGAAAGAGTTTATAAAAGGAAGGGGAAAATGAAAAAAATTATATCTACGGACAAAGCTCCACAAGCTATAGGTCCGTACAGTCAGGCAGTTTTAGCAAATGGATTTATGTTTATTTCGGGACAAATTCCGGTTGATTATGCTACGGGGAAAATTGCCGGAATTGGGATAAAAGACCAGACGCGGCAGGTTCTTGAGAATATAAAAGCCGTGCTTGCGGCAGGGAATTTAACACTTGATGCCGTAGTAAAGACAACAGTTTATTTGACGGATATGACAACTTTTACCGATATGAATGAAATATATCAGGGATACTTTAAAACAGAAACTCCAGCGCGGGCTACGGTACAGGTATCAAGACTGCCAAAAGACGTGTTAATAGAAATTGAAGCGATAGCGGCGCAGTAAGCAGACCAAAATAACAGATACGCAAAAAGTGTGTGATTGGGAAAAAAATATATAAGTTCGAACGGCTTGATTCCACGAATGACTACGCAAGTAAGATTGCGAAAGAGTCTATTGAAGGAACTGTAGTAATCGCCGATTACCAATCTAAAGGAAAGGGAACACCCGGAAAGATATGGTTCTCCCCTGAAGGCGGAATCTGGTTGTCCGTAATCCTGAAACCAAAAAGCGCTTCCTGTATTTCTTTGATGGCAAGCGTTGCGGTTTATGAGACATTGAAATCGCTGAAATTACCCGTACGGATAAAATGGCCCAACGATGTTATGGTAAATTCCAAAAAGATTTCCGGGATATTAACCGAAGCTCATGGGAAAAATAACGCTATAGTCGGGATAGGAATAAACTTGAATATTTCTGAATTTCCGGACGCACTAAAAAACATCGCTACTTCTGCTATGATAGAAAAAAATAAGGTTTTCAACAAACAGAAAGTCTTTAACATCCTCATAAAACAGTTAGATAAAAAATATTCCCTACTAAAAAATAAAAAAGGAAAATTACTTGAAGAGTGGAAAAAATATGCAAACATTATAGGCAAGCAGATAAAAACAAATGTTAGCGGAGAATTGATAGAAGGGAAAGTAAAAGATATTGACGAAAATGGGGCATTAATGGTTGAAATGGCAGGAGGAAAAGTTAAGAAGATAACGACAGGAACGATTACATTGCAGAGTGCGGATTTTAGAATTAACAGATTAACAGAAGAGTTTTGGATTTTGCCTGCTGGTAGGCAGGGATCCCGCCAGGATGGGAATGACAGATGGAGATAATAGATTCTCCTCCAAATAGACCGGCGGACAAGTTCGCTACGTTCAGAATGACAAAGTAGGAAACGGAAACAATGAGAGAGACTTTTATTGATAAAAAGACGGGAGATTATAAAATTTCAAAGCGATATAAAATACACACTTTTGATCCTAATATAAAAGGATTTAGAGAGCATTTACCTTTCCGGATAAAAAATAAAATTGCCCTGGTTGAAAGTGAAGAATTAGAATTCATAGAATTTGCGCATAATCAAACCATACGTGGAGATTTAGTTCTTGATGTCGGGTGCGGGCAAGGTAGATATAAAAAAGCTTTTTCTCATACAAATTATATTGGGGTTGATTTTGGCAAAGGCGGAACCAATTGGGATTATAGCAAGGTCAATGTAATTTGTGATGTATTAAATTTACCATTTAAAAAAGATTCATTTAATGTTGTTTTAAATTCAATGGTTTTGGAACATGTTAATGACCCGCAACAATGTCTTATTGAATGTGCGGATGTTCTGAAAAAAGAAGGAAAATTATTTTTGGTCACTCCCCAGGGATATGGTGAACACCAATCCCCTCATGATTATTTTCGATTTAGTTACTGGGGACTTGAATATTTGTTAAAAAAAGCAGGACTTAAGATAAACTTCATTAAACCTATGGGAGGAATTTTTTATGTCATAGGTATGCATCTGAAGATAGTGCCTGAAGTAATAGCCAGTAACATTAAAATTAGAATTTTTAAAAATATAGTTTACAAATGTCTGGTTTTACTATTTTACTATTTAGTTCCTTTTTTACTTTTCTATTTAGACCGTATGGATAAAGGAAAAGGAATTACCCTGTATTATGGTTGTTATGCTAAGAAAGAATGAATAATATCAAAATAAATAGTTGGGTTGTGTTGACTTTAATTG
>Ga0265297_10000979_pt1 | contig 73086 bp, 84 predicted proteins | sample Munlanlwell13791_FD_192502 | JGI IMG/M metagenome (GOLD analysis project Ga0265297, IMG submission 192502) | Leachate microbial communities from a municipal landfill in Southern Ontario, Canada - Leachate well 137-91 | ecosystem: Engineered > Solid waste > Landfill > Unclassified | place...
AGTATTGTGTCTGAGATTGAAATAGGAGAGGGCGATAATTGGCGCAAGCTTACTCTCGACGCTATTGACTGGTTTGGTGAGGATGCACCTAGCCCGCTTGGCACCGACAAATGGGACGACACTGATGAATGGGCAAGGCTCGCCGATATACTCTCCGAAAACATTTTGTGGGATGCAGACTGGGAACTTGCTGACGAAGTGTTGGATTTGCATCCAGACAACAGGCAGGAATTTTACGACAAGATGGGAGTTGAAGATGATTATTTTATGACGATACCGCCAGAAATATCGAAAGAAGAAGTCGATAAAGCAGTATCAACTATCAGGAGATTAACAAAAGATAGGAATCAAAATATGAAACGAAAACAATTGAAATGCTCTTGTGGATGGCCTAAATTCGTGGTGAAAGCCGAAGTAGAGAACTTGAAGCTATCTAATGGTGTTGTGTCGGCGGATGTTAAAATCGTCCATGCTTGTAGACGATGCAAGAAAATTGCTAAATCGACCACAACTCATGGCGAATGCCAGATAGAACCAATTGATGCTACAAATCTATCTGTTCAAGTTATCCGAAGGGACAAGATCACTATGTATGCTAGTGGTAGCAATTATCTCAAATATCGCATTTGCTTTGCGATAGTGAGCACTTGCAGCCATGGATACACTAAAGAGTGTTATCGCGGATTCTTCAAAGTGAGTGAAAGAGAGAAACATGGCACGTTCTAAGATGATTATTTGCAAGAACCTCGAAGAGTCAGAAGCAGCAATGCGTGCATTAGGAGCGAAATTCGTCCGTATGCAGGTTCCAGTTCCGTGCGAATTACATATCCGCATGGAAAGGATTAGACGAAGGGTTGACTGGAAGGCTATCGCTATTGAGGCATTCGAGCGTAAACTGGCTGAACTTGAAAACACATCGAAGGATTAATGACCTGTTTGTTCGTGCTATAACTATTCGGAGGTCCCTATGAGAATCGAGACGCCCGAAGATTTCTTAGAACGTCTGCTGAAAAACCTGATGCGTTTTTGACTTTCATTCTGTTCGTATTTCAGACCTAAAGGAATTTGAGTCTTTCGAACAGACAATCGACGGCTTGCTATCATGACTCAGATCGAACCACAAAGCGGATTTGTACACCGGATGATGCCACCGACTGATTGGTGTTGCGGTGGCATACCCGAGATATGCTACGACAAAAACAAGACACACAATCAAATCCATACAGTGCTGGAGCAGTCATATCTGCAAGAAGAAAACATTCAGAGATTGGTAAAGTGGTTAGAGGAGCGAGACGGTGGTCCGAAGCAATCACATTTGCTGACAGCCAAGATACAACTAGAGATGCTGGCTGAGATTGATTCCGGTACAATATGGGTAGCGAACCAAATACAGGATTAGGAGATTAATGGACGATTATTTCTTTACCAACTGTACCAAAGACCGTGCCCCGTTTATGCTCGAAGTGGCAGCAGAACTTGGTATTAAGATGCATACCGAACCGGCCTACGATATTGACGACAACTTGCTCACAGAGCATGTCGCTATTCATCTTGATGAAGGTCTTGGCAATATGACGGAATTTTGGGCCAAGATGGCTGAAAGGCGGTAAAATAACAGTGTATGCTGGTGGCCCTTATCCTCTGACAGATAGCAAACACCATTTATGGCGAGCTTGGTGTTCTGAATGTGGGGAACCATTAAGAGTATCGGCCAACGTATTATTTAGGGATGACGGAAGTACCAGACCGCTCTTGTGTGATACATGTTTTCCGCATACTCCTCCGGCTGGCCATAATATGTTTAAAGATGATATGAGTCCTTGGCAAGAGAACGCAGTTAGACATATGGAAGACGGATCATGAGAGATATAGCACCCAGGGCGCGTATTGAAGACGACCGCAAAATCGTTGATGAGCTTTGCGTATGTGGCCGTCTGAAATCGAGCCACGACACGAGTGACTGCAAACAATTCAACTGGGTTTCGTTTAAACTGGAAGATGGAACTTTCTGGCCAGACCCTTCACCAATTGTTCCGAGGGTTTGATGTAATTGATGACCATTGGACGTCGTGCTATAAAATAGTGACAAGCTTGGCCTTGACTTGACGCCACCGGGCCGGACTAGATAAGTTTCGACAAAATGTGTCGCAACGGGACCACACAACACAAGAATTATTTCTATGAAACATTCTGCGTCAGCAGCCGCAGAGCGACGAAAGCAGAAGCGGCTGCTGACGCAGAATCGTACTCGTAGACTTCAAGGATGTTTCGGAAAGGTTAAATATCCAAGTAAATCGTCGGCAGAAGCGGTTGGCGGTATGACTGCATATAAGTGTCCAGATTGTAATAATTGGCACTTGACGCAACGCCACCTGATACCCCACGACCGATCTTGACAGTCTATGACCCACCGCGACCGGACTCAACGCAACAAGACAAGTTTTTATTCACTCGCAATCATAAGGAATCACAACACGTCGCATCTTGACCACATGGGACACGCCATTTTAGCACGGCCCCTGACCGGCCCAGACTCGACCCGACTCGACCTCACAAGACAAGCTTCATTTAGAAATAATAACGTCTACTACAATCAGTATGACTGCACCCGACCAGTCACGACCTGACCCGACTCGCCGTTACGGTACCGGTCGTAACCCGACCTCCCAAGCCAAGCTTTCTATCATAATCGCGGCGATTATGAGTTTCATTCTAACGAACATCATTAATTCACTAACGGCATATCAAAAACGCCAACGTATGCCTCGGTGCCCGCAATTATAAATCACTTCGTTTGTGCTATAACATCAAATGCGACCAAATGCGACTCGACAAGCCGTTTTGAGACCCGGCCACCCGGCATCACAAGATGGGGCTCGACAGTCTACGACAGACAAGCCCCATTTGCAATTAATGACTAACCGCGTCGGTGCTATAATCGAACATGCAACGGGACGGGCCAGTACCGGCCACGACCACTTGAGACGGTATTCGACATGACAAGCGTTATTTTACCGAACAAACGACTTTCTACCCGCTCGGGCCTAGATGTGACCAGATTGGTCCGCCCTGGACGTGATAGACCAAGACAAGTTTCTTTGTTTCTTTCTTTCTAACCCTGTGCTACTGGAGTGAGTACTGTTATGATTACTGCTACTGTTCGTCTGAAAGGTGTTGCCCCCTACGGTCAGAGTCGCAATTACGTCATGGACGTGCCGAAGAATGACAAGGAGCGTTCCGACGACTACGAGAAGCGAACTTGGCGCAACCGGCTTCACATTATGGCCACTGGCCCGCTTGAAGGCCATGTTTTCATCCCGCCGATGGCCTTCAAGAACTGCCTTGATGCGTCGGCGAAGTACATGTCGATGCAAGTGCCTGGAAAAGGAAAGGCGACTTACACGAAGCACTTCGAGGCCGGTATCATGGTCGATCCCGAACCGATCGTCTTGCCCGATATCGCCGCAGACGTCGAAGGCATCTGGTTGTACGTTCCCAGCGACGGCAAGCGCGGCGGCAGCAAGCGCGTTTGGAAGTGCTTCCCCATCATCAAAAACTGGGAAGTTGACGTCGTGTTCCACGTCTTGGACGAGACGATCACCGAGGAGATCTTCTTGAAGCACATTCAGGAGGCTGGTCGGTTCATCGGCATCGGTTTCTTCCGTCCGCGCAACAGCGGCTATTATGGCCGGTTCAGCGTGGAGAGCTTGAATTGGGTGAAGCAAGATTAGTACGCGAGCACAACAACGGCACGAATCCTCCACCGGTCACTTGACCGGTGGAGGATGTTTGTACAAAGAACTGCACTGGCCATGCCAAGACGAGACGTGACCGGATTAGTCTCGGCTCAACACGACAAGAAGCGTTTCATCATTTATCATTATTTACAAACTCGACCGGAAATGACTGGATAACACTGGACCCGTCGAGACTGGTCGGGACAAGACAACACAAGTGCTTGTTTCTTTACTAACCCTTTTGAGGAATTACACATGTCAGAAACCACAGCCACTCTACCCACGACTGCATCAACGATCACTCATCCGAAGAAGCCGAATACGATGATGAGCGAAGCGACGCGCGCTGTTCTTGGCATGTTCCGGCAACTCATAGAGTCGCCTGACATGACCATCAGCAGGGATGAACTGAGTGCAGCAATTGGCGAGGAAGTTAAACCAGGGAGTATCACGACAGCAGTCAGGCATATGCGTCGTGATCACAACATTACTGTCGAGTGGGACAGGATTTCGAAGGTATACCATCGTTCTGTCGGCGAGGACAATCTTATTCGACGAGCAGGCGATTTCAGATCTATTCGTCGCAAATCACGCATCGCTCGTGAGAAAATTGCGACATCTGGCTTTGAGAACATGTCTGATGAGCAGAAGATCCGGGCATGTGCGTACTCTAGTGTGTTTGGCGTCATGGCTCGTCTCGGTGAGTCAAGTAGCATAAAGAAGATCGAGAATCATGTCACCAAAGCGAATGTTGACGGCATTCCGATCGGTAACACTTTGTCGCTGTTTAATGAGCAGGCAGTGAAAGTGCAGGCGCAGCAGGGGCCACAAAATGGTGTACGGCCACAGAGCTAATACGGCGTCACCATTCGACACCATGTGACTCGACCGATTAAGACTTGTCGATACAAGACAAGGTTTTTGCTGTATATGAAGGCTGAATTATGAACATAATGCAGCTACAGGCTTTGGTATCTTATCCATCGAATACCTCGAAGGGTGGGAATATCTATTACGAATACCACGACACGGCGATAGCCGACGAGTTGGTTGAAATGGGGATGGTGGTCGGCGATTACACCCAGAACAGCCACGACCACAAAGCCTATAAGCGGTCAAAGAGGGGCGACCAATTGGTGGCCGAGTTGCTCGCCTTCGCCAACAGACTCATGGAGGAAATCACTCCATGATGACCATCAAACCAGGATATTGTGCCTGCGGTAGACCACTCCACTATGTTAATAAGGATGTGGAGAAAATCGTCAAGCAGTATGCTCAAAAGCTCGGCGAGATGGTTGAAATCACGGCACCCTCCGGAACGTTTCTCGTGCAGCGCCACTACATTGCTCTGCATGGGGTTGAGGCGAAGGACCTCAACGGGCTAGCTATCGACGGCGTGGTCGAGAGAACGTCGAAGAAGCCACTCCACGTTCTAACTCCGGAAGAGATAATTGAACTCGAAAATTGGTGCGGGCGAAAGAAGGAACCATCGTGATTGTCGCTATTCTGAGAGAAATCCATTTCATCATCGACGAAGAGAAGCATAGCGTTGCATATGCCAAGCGGGCTATGGGATGCGTCGGCGTCCCGAAGAACCCATCTTCGCATTGGAAGGCGGTAATCGGCAACGACATGGATGACGCTGAGACCAAGCTACGAACACAAGTTGTTTCATTCTTGCAACGGATGAACCTAGACCCAGCGGACTTCGAATTCAGTTATCGCCACACGGATGTGGACGAATTCGGGCAGTTTTGGCTGCTTGGTGATGGTGGCGGCATACACTCCGGACGTAATAGTATAGCAAAGAGGTCATAGTGCCGGTGAGTGCAACACGTTACAATGGTAAGTTGAAGAAACAGATCGCCGAAGAGGCGTTCAAGAAGTTCGGACCAACAGCATCGATCCAGAAGGTTGATGCATACTTTCGCAAATATGGACTGCCCTGCTGCGAGAGATCGATGTACTGGGCATCAAGACGCAAGGCGGAAGGGCACGTTGTGCCGTTGCGGCGCAAATATCGTCGGAACAAAGAAAAGAAGGATTTGGTCGGTCTTATCGCTCGTACCAAGCAGCTTGCTTACGATCTGGGTGGTTACGACCAGCTAGAGGACCTCATAAAGGTTCTCAGGGATGATATAGCCACCTAAATAAGGAGAGGTAACATGAGTGTCTTAGCTTGTGATCGGCGTAGCTGTCCAAATGTTATGTGCGACAGGCTTATCCTCGACGGGACGAGATATATCTGTAATGAATGCTGGCAAGAACTGCTCGAATACAAAGAGACTTGGCAGCCGCCGATGACCGCCCTGGAAATTGAAAACAAAATCAGGGAGTTCATGGGCACTAGCCCCGGCACCCATAAAGCGGTCGAAACAGAGTGTGATATTGACGCTGAATTTCGACGTCTAACTGGCCAGGACAAGCACCACTTATTTAAGCACCATACAAGCACTCCTGATGACTACAATCCCTGAACTTCTGAGCGACATGCTTGAGTCTAAGCCGTCGATAACGATCAAAGAAATAAAGGATCGTATCGAGCTTCTACGGCAGCAGCAGGGGACATCTATTTATCTTGATCATGGCGTTTTGTCTGCGGCATTAGAAGACAATCCAGACAAGTTCAAAAGGATCGATGACTGTACGATAGGAAGAGCAGATCGCAATGAACACGCCATACACGATCTATCGAACGCGATGCGGCAATATGCCGACAGAATCGCATTCTTGACACCAGCCGGTGTTCTCAGCATCAAAGAAGTGCGTTATTGTTTGCACGATGATGCAATTTTGGTGAAGTTGGAACCGCAAGGCGATTAGACGAAGCAGCGATTAAATCGTTGTCGTTCCTTCAAGACGACGCCAGTGAGTTCTGTAAGATGACTGCTATAAAGCTCGTCATGGCCGTGAAGACCAACGGCACCATGGACGTATTCGTGAAGAGCCTTTGATAGGATAGACCAACGTCCAGCCGGTGTGAATTTCCAGCGTTTCGCCATCGATCGACTATTATTGTTGTCTTGTTTAACGATCTGGATTGGATTGATGTAGTAGACGTCACCATATGTGCCGTGTTCAAATTCAGCCGCCCTATCCTCGTCGAAAATGAAACCAACCGAGAACGTGGCTTCTTTGTTGAAGAGATCATGCAGAGCGAGCATAACCGACGTCCAAATCCGCGTGAGTCTTCGACTATAATCACTGAATTCGCTTGGAAGATAATGTATAGGAATTTCCATCCCCGTCGTATTCTTGATGATGAATTCGTGGTTGATTTTCGACTGTCGCCCTTGTTGTGTGGTAATTTTCGGAGGCGGCGCAAAATTTGTTTTCTGTTCTTCGAAGATGACCTCGCTCTTATCCTCGATCTTCTTTTCTGGAAGAGTGGCATAAGCAGCGGCTACAATTTCGTGCATCGTTTCATGAGCCTTGGCGTGCTGGTTTGAAAGCTTTGCACCCTTGTAATGGATGTAAGCAGGCTCCGTGTCTCGAAGAGCAGAGAGCTTATTGACAGTAAGCTCGTCGATGAAGGCATCAAGCTGGCTCTGATACTCATGTTTGAGAGCATCGCGATTAGATTGAATGACCGACGCATCGCCAGCTTTCAATTCGACAACGACGCATCGCTTATTGCTGTCAACGTAGCGGTAGAACATCGGGATGCCGTGAATGCGAACGATCATCCTGTTCGGAAATGTCTTGTTGGTATAGACGACGCCCCAGTCAAATTCGCGACGGCGCGAGCCTTTACGAAGCCCGGCTTCGAAGATCTGTCCGTTGACCTTGACGGTTCCGTTCCACTGGGCCATGTAGAGGAACTGGACGAGATGGTTGGTTAATACTTCTCTGACGTCACCTTCGATTGTCACTTTTGTCAGAGTGCCAGGATAGTAATGGTCACGCTCTTCAAGGGTGTAGTTACCGCCGCTGCCGACCACGTAAAAATGGCCAGTGTAGATTTCGTAATGAAGGTGGGCGAAGAGAAGTATCAGTTTGGCGGCACCGAAACCTCCAACGGTGCCTTGGAAATCCTTGCCGGATTCACCGAGTGTAAGCAGCTTGCCGACGAGTTCGTCCTTGCTCATAGGATCGCCATCGTTACCCCACGAGAAGACGGTATTTCCGTCTTTAATAACAAACCAAGCCTCGATATTCTTGGAACGAGGGGCATCCATGCTGTTTTGCATGGCTTCCCGAGGCATAGCCCATCTCCAATCACGATAATCGTTAAGGGACTTCCGGAAGAAATGTGCACCGATTCCGACTGTGGCCATTGTGAATCCCCTGGTTGAGCGTTCTGATGTCAAATTATAGCACGAGAATCTACCGCCATTAATCTAGAAAACAGCACTCATGGCGGTATAAGTTAATTCTGTATTTGAGTCGTGCTATAACCGGGAAATTTCAACTTCCCATTACTGGAGAAAATGTCATGAAGGGTTGTCTTTGGGCCGCATTGGGTCTTGTGGGTGTTGCATTACTAGTCGTCGTCATCGCCGGGTTGTCGTGGTGGGGTTGTTATAGCACCCTCAATGTCGGGAACCATACGGCAGAAGAGAAGTTGGCCAATGTGGGATCTGCATTACAGCGTCGGCTTGACCTTACCCCCAATCTTGTCAGCGTCGTGAAGGGATATGCGAAGCACGAACATGACACTTTTGCTGACGTCACCAATGCACGTGCGAAGGTCGGACAGATCAATATTAATGCGGCTTCTGCTGACCCAGCCCAAATGAAGAAATTCGCCGAGGCGCAGGGAGATCTGTCGTCTGCTTTGTCTCGCTTGATGGTGGTACAGGAGAAGTATCCGGAATTGAAGGCCAACGAAAACTTCAAGGACCTTCAATCACAGCTTGAGGGCACAGAAAATCGAATCAAGGAAGAACGTGATCGCTACAATAAAGCGGTCAAGGAACAGAATATCGCCATCGACGGCTTGTTCTCTGGCATTGTAGCAAGATGCCACGGCTTCAAGAAGTGGGCTAGCTTCGAGGCGGTCGAGGCTGCGAAAACAGCACCGAAAGTAGAATTCTAAGATTGTTGGCGATTTAGTTCGTGAACTGAGGTTCGTCGGAGGCACTACTAAAATGGTGGTCATTGAGTTCCACGCGACACCAGAAGAAGCTGCGGCCATCGACGAATTGTGTAAGGTGACAGAACTTACACCGGAACAGATTTTAAGGCAAGGGCTGCGTCTGTATCAATCTGTCGCAAAAGGCTATACAACCGTTACTACCCCATTTCTAGGTGGCTGTGGAGGAGAAGAATGAGACGCAAACACGGTTTTACACTTGTTGAGTTGTTGGTAGTCATCGCCATCATTGGCATTCTAGCTGGGTTGCTGATTCCAGCGATTCAGAAAGCACGTGCCGCTTCTTCTGCGCCAACTCTGCGTGGCCCGGTGAACGACGATGCCAAGATTCTCACCGAGGCTCAAATCAGGAGTCTCAGTGATGTTCTTCTTGCACACGAGAAGAAGACAGGCAATCAGATAGTCATTCTTACTATCTCCACACTAAATGGCAGAGATATTAGCCAATTCGCTATTGAGACGGCTAAGTCTTGGAAACTAGGTCAGAAAGACAAGGATAACGGCGTCCTGTTTGTGATTGCAGTCAAAGAACACAAGACATGGATTGCCACTGGCCGTGGTATTGGCGACAAGCTGACCGATGTTGTGTGCCGCCGTATTCTCGCTGAACAGGTGAAACCGCAATTCAAAGCTGGAAACTATGCTGGTGGAATCGAAGCAGCTATCAATGCTATGCTAGCCCGTATTGAAGGGCGGGCGGAAGCTGAACAAAAATCCACGACCCCGCTCGCTGCGGCTGGTGCAGTCGCAGGGGCCGCAGCGGTTAGTTTTTGGCTTACTGGCTGGGGTATCGCTACGATTATACTCATAGCGATTGTTATCCTGATTATCGTTGCTATAGTAGCATCTAATAGTGGTGGTGGCGGTATTTGTAGTGTGATCAGCGATATTGCTGGTAGTGGGGGTAGCAGCGGAGGCGGCAGTAGTGATAGTAGCTACTCTGGCGGCGGTGGCGATTTTGGTGGTGGCGGGGCTGGCGGAGACTGGTAACATTTCATAGGAGTTTATGGTGGATAAAGTATCAATCGTCCAAGTTAAACGCGAGCACGAATCCCTCAGGAAATATTGGGATAAGTGGTACTGTCTGAATAAATCTGGCAGTGAATCGCTCTATCTACAACGAGACGGTAGTTGGAGCCATGTCTGCTTCTACTTCGATACGGAGCAGCAATTGCGGTCGCTGTTAACGCAGCATCATCCGAGTACTACAGTTCAGAGGAAGCCTGAACCTGAACATGAATCCGATTCGTTCAGATCGTTTTCGTCATCCGACGACAACGATACAAGTAGCTCGCTCGATCTCGGCGGCTTGCTTGGTGGCGGTAGTGATAGCAGTTTTTCCGGTGGTGGCGGCGACTTCGGTGGTGGCGGAGCGGGCGGCGACTGGTAGCATTATGCATTAATGGTTAAGGCCGGGTGAAGAAGACTTCACCCGGCCTTAACCATATTGAGGATTTATGGAAATTTCGACAGAGATAGCTGACGCTCCTGAGCATGTCGATCCGATGATGGATTGGTCAAATGACCAGCTTTTCTTTACGCATAGTTGGTGGGACGAGACGAGCCAATTTGATGACCATCCAAGTAAGAAGTGGTGTGGCGGCTTAGAGTGCTACGAGCGTGAATTTAAGGCACGCATCCCTGTTGTGTTCAAAGACTGTGATGAAGCTATCGAATGGTTCATTACGTGGATGCAAGATAGCCATCCAGACGAAGAAGGTTTTTGGGTTGAGTGATGGTTATATTGTTCGAGTTTGATTCGCCAACAACACATTGGTGGCCAGCTATCATGTGGCATTATGATGGCTTCTTTATGGTTGAGTACTGGCTTGAGTCGTTTTGTTGGAACAACGCTAGTTTCTATAATGTCACGCGATGAAGTATAAACCACAGCTGAGAATGGTGCATTGTGATATTAGTGTCACCAGATGGTCAGATCTCTGTGACGGCTTGTTCGACACTCCAGAGGAAGCTTACGGAAAAATCTGCCAGTACGTAAAAGGTGTTCCAGACCGAGTAGGATTTACTGACGCCCCCGAATGCGGTAGAATTAGAACAGGAACCGGATATGGCGAGTCGTCATTATTCGAAGATCCGCAGTTTCATAATTGCCAATTTCGCGTCGTTGACGCGGTAGAATCAAACACAATGGAACTCGAACCATGCCGAATGATTATGCTTGAGTGATGTATTTCACAGTCTATGCAAATCAAAGATGGCTGGTTCGAAGAACAGGAAGATGGCACAAGAGATTATATCGCCATTTTAGAGAATGGCGAAGTATGGCGCTGCAAGAATGCTTATCCCGTCAGCATCAAATTTGATGGGATTGAAATGACTACCAGTAACATAGCAGAAGTAATAATTACTCAACATTACACAGCAGAGAATAAGAATGGACCGTCCGAAGGTCGGAGTGGGTGTAGCTGTTCGTCGTGATAACAAGATTCTTCTTGGTCTTCGCCAAGGTGGACATGCACCGGGCATGTGGGGCCTCCCTGGCGGTCATCTCGAAGGTGGTGAATCATTTGAACAATGTGCGAAGAGGGAAACGCTTGAAGAAGTTGGTGTGGTATTAGAATCGGCGTCTTACTGGGAAGTCGAAAATGTTATTTTCGATGCTGAACAGAAACACTTCGTTACGATTTTCTTGGTAGCTGATATGCCACCAGATCAAGAGCCACAAAATCTTGAGCCAGCAAAATGCGTTAGATGGGAGTGGTTTTCGTGGGACGACCTCCCCAGTCCCGTAATGCCTGGTATCGCACAGCTTATCGGACGTGGATGTAGCCCGATACAACTACTATGACATTCTTAGCGCAGATTAGAGCCGTTTGCAAGAAATATCCCAACTTGGGCGTTGGCGGGTTTATGCCCCTTCCAGGCTCTCCAGATTATAAGAAGGTCGTAGCCACAAATAGGCAGGATCTGCTTGATAGAGCCAACGACATCAATTTTGTTGTAAATTGGCTTGATGGTGTCGAAAAGACTAAATCGATAACGAAACGGTGCGGTAGTAGCTATGGTTTAAAGCATTCCGCTGAACCTGAATCGCCGAATCAATACATAGCAAATGGAGTGTTTATTGTAGGGGCTATCATAGCTGGATTCGATTTTATCCGATCACACGACGGGAACGGGAAAAATGCTTATTTCAATATGTCGTGTAAGTCAATCGCACGCAAGTTTGGTAAATCGTTGCCATTCGAAATCGGATATTCTGCAGTATCTCTGATCAAAGAAATATAGACCTCACCGTATTTAACAACGGGAGGTCAATATAGTGAAATCGATTCTTTACCAGCTTTCAAAATATAATCCTACACCTGATAATATAAAGGTGACTGTTCCTGAAATCATACAGGAACAAGAAGAGGATGAGTTTTGGAAACTAGCTTGCAAGATTGTCAATTCGCAATATTCCAATCACGACAAGCTATGGCAGCATGCCGTAAAGAGTGTGGCATCATTACTGGTCGATATGCCGACTAGCCTGCACACAGATATCCTGTTCTCGAAAGAGATACTTGGCATTTATCATTGTTATTATAACCATCACGACCAAGTTGCCAGTGAAGACTGCACTGACCACTTTTTCATGTCGTTTTTGCAGCAGACAGACCCAATAGAATATCAACAGAAGTTTGAAAACGCCGTTGATAGTACAGCAAAGAGATTGACTATCATTCGCGTTGCTCTTGCTACATCAGAGCAGAATAGTTTGCATATTTTCTGGAGCAATCCAAATAGCACAAACAGCCACGGCGAAACCTATACTCATAAGAAGCAAGACGAGCTGCCGCTCGAATTTAGAGGACCTGCCTTCGAGTATTTAGGTATTAGCTCGATTGCTGAAGCCGCCGATCTTCAAGAGAGGCTTACGAGAACCGCAACTTTAGAGCAGATCATTTTAGGCCGCATGGGCTATATGATGTTCTGGAGTTGGAATGCTCGCGGCAAGAAATCGCAGGTTCCATTGTTATCGGCACCGCGTAAAGAACTATCACCACCACCAGTTATCTATCTTCCAGCACCATGACACCAGAAGCAAAAGAAGTAGTCAAAGCTTTCAAAAAGAACATCGAACTCCACTATGACTATAGATCTATCGTGGGGACATTAACAGATAGTAACGACGAAAGTGATATCGCAGATGTGCTATCTGAGTTTTATAATGAAGAATTCTTCAGAATTAAGTTTAATGGATATTGTTCTCCATTAGATCTTGTGAGTGCTTCAGGTCTTATTGTGTCAGAGAACAAGACATATGCAGCTGGTAGCTTAAAACAATGCAATCATATCAATGGTGGTGCTGCTGTGTCGCTACATAAGGTTGAGATGCTGCGTATAGCCACAGGTGCCATACCGCCGCGATACAAAGTTGCTGACACTCATTTCGCAAGATATGGCATATACGCATGCATGGATGCCTACAGGTTCGTATGGACTCTAACTCTCGATAAAATCGGCAGGGCTGTTGTGGCATCAATGGACGGTGCCTTGAAAATCGGCTTTAATAGTAAATTCGGTCCAAATAAAGGGATGAACATCGAGCGTGGAGACGACCCTGCTTTTCAACCTGTTATCTTCATACCAGTAAACGATGCTGCGGAAAAAATCGCAAACGGATGGAGATGTATTGGCCGCAAGGTTGATGGTAAGGTTAAACTATTCAATATGAGCAGACGTTTTGAAGAGTTTGAAATGTTTGCGATTTGGAGGAAGAGGCACCAGAAAAATGACTAAGATGTTGTTCATACAGTTGCATGGTCCTGACGGCGAGACAGTCGAGGGTGCCGCATCAATCTATTCAGACGGTAAAGAATTACCTGAAGGGCAACTGTCGGTGCGTAAATCAAAAGCTGATTCTGATGTTGTGATGGCGGTATCAGACATGCCGCAGCATTGGCAGGATGAGATTAATAGGTGGAACCTATGGTCAGATGAGCATTTACCATGTAGCGAAGCGATGGACTAATGTCCAACTGGGAGGATATGCTCTTCATAACCATCGCCTGACATCGGCTTACCAGTTCCCCATCGATATGGCTTAGCCTCTGGGCCGACAGATTTAGCGGCGTTACACTTCTTTCCTTGATGCGCGTCGTTTTGCCAAACTTTCGTTTTCGGCTGCGAAGTTTGCTTCCGTTCTTTAGTGACGCCATCTTCTGCGAGTTGTTGTAGTTTCATCAGTTATCCTCATAGCTCATTTTTTGATCTATAGTACTGAATAATCTTTTGATTGCTCTTGCGTCTCCGCCATACTTCTTTGTCGCTAAATGTGCCAGAGCATCATTGTTGTCGATGTTGTCGAAGTTCTTATCCCCCCACATATGTGATCCTATCGATGAATTGTGGATGAAATATTTTATCAAGTCGTCATCCACTGCGAACACATAGGTATTACCTATAACTGGTTTGTGTATTCTTGGTTGGATTCCAAAGGGTAATAGCCAGGCTTCTACATATTTCTGGGTATTTGGTGGTAAATCCTGTAGGTTGACGTCTGAAAACGCCCAGCTATTTGTCTGTGCAATCTCGTTATATTGGTTGAGTTCGTCATCTACACGGTTTGCTCTGCTCATTTTACCACCCATTCTTAGATATATATTTTGCAGGGAGTGTTTGAAAATAGTCCAATCTATATTTGTGGCGTATTTGAATTAAATCCGATTCCGCTTGATGCTATAACACTATGCAGAGTTAACCATTACTTTTTGACATTGGAGATAGTTGATATGGGTGGCATGGCTTGGTCGAGTGCAGAACCGGAACGCAAAGAACGGCTTGTTGGCACTGACACCGCGATTTCTGCTATTACTAAATTGGCAGAGGGCAACCCCGGTGCTCTGCGTGTTTGTATCGATATACTGAAGTACGGTACAGAAGTCGACCCGCAGGGTATGGCCTTCGGGACACTACTATGTATCGATTCACTGCATATCTATGGTTCCCGCATCTGGTTGCTGTATAAGGACATTTGCGGTGAAAATCTCGTTATGATGATGGCATGCGTGCGTGGGTGGCAGCTTGGTATCGTGAATCAGAGAGATCTGCTCAAGGCCATCGAGAATGCCGCCAGCGGCAACCGAGCGCACAACCTCGACCTGCCTGCTATTTTAGTTGCTGTCAAGGAACGTCTTGTCGATTTCGGTAACATGCCAAAAGTTGCACCAGAATCACCAGTGCCTGAGGTGCCGTGGATGCAACCGGCATTACCATCAGAGCCAGAGCCGTCGCCGTCGCCGGTCGAGCCGCAGCGCATTATTGACCTCGACTAAATATATGTAATGAGCAAACCTCGACCAACAGTTGAACGCTGTCCTTGTTGTGGAGAATGTGCGGGATATCTGCACAAGCAATCGCCTCGAAGACAAGAGTTCAAATGTTGCAATTGCCAACATATTTGGACATTCTGGAAGACAAAAAAGAGAAAATGATACTAGGACTGATAAGTACCATTATCTGCTTTGTTTGTTCTATTATGTCGATTTGCATGAGTCTAGTACTCATGAAGAGGTCGCGTGAGTTGAGGCGAGTTACGGCAAAGCTTGAGAAGTTTGAAAAGATCTATGGCGCTATGGCTTTAGAGCTTCAGAATATGACTGATGCTGTAGTGCTGCATGACCACGACGGTGTTGAGATTTTCTATAAAAAGATATACTCACTACATCAACAGTTTATGGCTATTCGCACTGACGACTAGGAGCGTAATATGAATACGCTTGTTCTTGTTTCGGTTATGTTCTTATCGCAAATTCCGCCGTCGCCCGGTGAGGTAACGGCAAAGAGCTACGCGATCGATAGTATGACGACGCAGCAGCAGAGAGAATGGCTGCTCGCTCATATGATGGTTGATTTGCGGTTCGATGATAAGAAGATGGCGACATGGGAAAAGAAATTGAGCGACATGACACCAACGCAGGTCGCTGTGGCGGCGAAAGCTTATATCTTGCAACAGGAGAAGAAGCAGCTGCAAGAAGATAGAAATTATGCTATGCGAATGGCGAAGATGCAGGCTCAAGCACACACATACTGGTATAAGACGTACTATAAGTACAAATCATACAACTACACCAGCTACCCGAATTATGGGTATGGTTGGGGTTATCCTCTTCGCCCGATTTATGTCGGGCGAATCTATCGCTAGCGGACGGTTGCTAATCTGCAGGCCGTAGATCTAGAAATGTTTAATAGCTTGCAAATCGTGCTGTATGACTCGCCATTCTTGCGAAGAGCTTTTATCCGCTTGACACGCTCGTCTTGAGCGGTGATCGTCGGCCTACCAAGTCGTTTGCCTTCTGCTCTTAGCTTCGCTACTGCAATAGTAGAAGCGCGGGCCTTGACTTTTCGCTCTTTATAGCGATGCAGAGCCCATAGTACGTTGAAGACGAACTCGGCATCGGGGTTCTTCCTCATGGTTCTTGTAATCGACTGTGACAGCTTATTAGCAAGAGCCTCAGAATCTTCCAATTCTTGCAAGAAGACTTTTGCAATCCCCTGGATCTGCCTCATCTTCGCATCCCCAATACGTGTTTTTCGGTGTAATCGACCGCGCGATGAATGTTGTTGAGCAAGAATCGCGCTTCTTTCATGAAGGATTCGACTGCTTCTTGTGGGTCGTCGAAATGGCCAGCATCAGGCCAGAAGCTGTCACCGCACGGCACGTTCTCCGATTTGATGGAGAATAAGACGAAGAACTTGCCGTGACTCTCATGGACAGAGAGATACTTGTTGTGAGCGTAGAAATGCCAGCCACAGTTCTCGTGCACGTGCAACACCCAACCGGTGCCCTTGAGCTTTTGCATCATAACGGCACCCTTAGTCCGTGCTTCAACTTCTGTCATCATAACTTTTTCCTATATCGGTTAGAACGTCTGATTTCAATACCAAACAACGTAGTGATGAACGGTACTGATAATGCCGGTATTGGCATTGGTGTCGGTGTCTGTTCGATTGGTGCTGTTGAAGCAACCAACATGGATTCGAGATTAGCTTGACGCAATTTCTCGGTATCATGGCGTTGCTTACATTTGTTGCATATCTCGTGATCTTTGTCGAGAGCATCTTCATCGAGTACGCTACCGCATTCCCAGCAATATTCTGGGCATTCACCGCACAGCCCGCTTTCCGGCCTCTCGGATGTTTGTAAGCGACCACAAGACCAGCAATACCATGAGATCAATCTTGATTCACGCTCTTCGGAACCTCGATTGCCTCGATACTCGATAATACCATCTCGCCGTAAATCAGATAGTATATTCTGAACAAAGGTCTTAGTGCCGTATAGAACGGCCTTGTCGATCTCTGTCTTTTCAGGGTCTCTGACTCTTGATCGTGTACCCTTATAGAATTTTCGGGACGCCACTTCTGGTTTGAGCAACCTTGATGCGAGGTTTATCAATTCATACTGTGGGTGCCAAGCTCTGTCTGCTAGGACTTCTAACATCCAGGCTTTAGTGATCGGATTTTTGGAAGCCACGCTTATCTCCGCCGTTTTTGTTGATTGATCCGTTTGGCGGTTGGTTGGCTACTCTTGGCTTTCTCGGCCCTTGCCTTCTCAGCCCTGGCTTTCTCGTAATTGCTCCAGATGCTCTCCATAGTCTTCCACAATTCTCTCCAATGATCACGAGCCTCTGAAACATCATGTGGGTCGGTGAATCCGAGATGCTCGACGGTTGTACACTCCTTGCCGTGGTTTCCTTCAAGCAAGAAGTTATGAAAGGTGTGCATGTATTGCCAGAACTTCGTGCGAGGCTTTCGGCATTTGCCTTCGTTCGTCGCTGGCTTCCGCTTATCGGATGCAATTTGCAGTCTTGTTTTCCAGTCAGCGAGGGCGGCTTTGGCGGCTTGCTCGCCCGAGTCTGTGCAAGCTTGCACAACCTGATTCACTATCCGTTTCACAACTTCGCCGTTTGCTGCTTGGTTGTGCTGGACGATCAAGTGTGCCGTTTGGAATTTGAGATTCTTATTGCCTTTGATTTTGGCAATTTCCTTGATGGCGCTGATCTTCAATTTGGCAACGTCGACCAGCCCCTCTTCACTCAACTCCTTCTTTTGAGTCTCGACTGCTAATCGACCAGCCAAGGTCGATTCCTTGATGTGAAAGTAGACAGCCAAGCTGCTGACTGACATGTTGTGTGTGCTCAACATATGCTGAGCGTTCTTGACAACAACATCGTCACGCAGTCCCTTCTTGACGCCGACGGTATTGCAACTGCGGGCGATCAACTCCCTTAGCATCTTGTCTTGGGTGTCGATGTAGTAGACTTCGCAATCGAACTCGCTCGGCAAATCGCCCATTTCGACGAGGATTTCGAGCCCTCGGCTGCGGTGGATGCCATCAGGGATGAGATTTCCTTTGAACCCCAACTCTGCCGGGAAACAGACGAATCGTTCGACCAGCTTCGTCTGGCTGATACTGACGGCGAGCGATTCCGCATGAACTTCGTCGATAAGAGCTTCAAACCGCGTCTGCATCTCTCTCGATCTTGGGATGTCGAAGTCGGTCGGAAAGCGCAGCTTCTTGACGATAAACTTCACGCCAATCGCCTGGAGGTGAGTCTCCATCTGCTTGTTCGCACTCCAATTAATCTTCAACTGGTCTGCCATTGTATGCTCCGGGGTAAAGTGTCAAAAACCGGTGAATTATAGCACGACGATACGCAGGAATTAATTTCCCGCCTAGAGCTTGTGCTATAATTAGCGCACATATCAAGAATCTGGCTCTGGTAATTTAAGATATATCGATTGTCGTAGTGAAAATATATCTGTTACATCGTCTAGTTCGTACGGTAATATTTCCGTACGTTTCAATAGAAACTATGGCGACAGTCGTGTCAACTATATGTAACAGCGGCTATGATATACCGAGCTGCTGTAGTTTTATCTCTAACTCTTTTCTTTCCCGTTTTCCTAGTGGCTTACCCCCCATTTGTTCTTCCGGATGTAATATTTTACGTATTTCCAAGATCTCCGGTTGGCTTAACGTCATAGCGTTAAGCTGATAATCCTCAAATGCCTCCCAAGCGAATGGGACAACGCCTTGAATGAGTTTCGCAATAGCATTTGCGTATGTTCTGATTTCAAGTTGGGCATGGCTATCCATGCGTAAACCCAAGAAATGAAATAGATTGTTGCCGTCGATCTTCCAATATGCCTCGGTATATGTGCTCAGCGGCAGATCTTTTCTGGCTTGCTCTCTGGCGATACCAGCATCAATCCTCTCCAGATACACTCGGTTAGCAAGCTCATGTAGCTCTGCTTCTCTCTTTGAGAGATATTCGCCAGTGAATTCGTAATAGGCTGCTGGGTCTGGGGGAGAATGCAGGTGTGCTGGTGCGAACTCACCAGAACCCTGCTTACGATCACTGGCTTGTAGCCGCCATTGGTCGGCGCTTGTAACACTGCGGCTATCGATGGCTTCGCTATATCGTGTCGAATACTCATTCACGCTTGCGGTGCGATGTCGTATCCATTGACGCCAACAATCCATCGGAACGCGAACATGGAATTTGAACTCTACCATCTCTAACGGCGAAGTGTGTCGATGGCTCATCAAATAGCGTATGAGAGATCTATCATCGCTGACAGCTTTTGTTCCAGCACCATAACTCACTCTGGCAGCTTGAACTATTGCTGAATCGTCGCCCATACGGTCGACAAGGCGAACAAAACCATCGTCTAGGCATTCGATCAGGCGACCGGTATTCATCGCATTCAGAAGACTGCGGAGCTTTTCACCAGTCGATAATCTGGTTTCTAAATCTTCGATATCGGGTAATGCATTAAGACGGGACAGAATGCTCATTATGCAGACAATTCCTCATTAGATGGTCCAACTACTTCTCCGATCTTGCTGAATTCAACAAGATCATCAAACCAATATCCATATCGTCTTACGTTTTGTGCCAAAACGCCTAGATCGACTGGGAGAATCCGCCATTTTGGTTCACCATTCTTGTCGAGTTTTTGCTGTTCTGTAAGGATGATTCTACCGAAATCGTCCTTACAAATAATGCGTTTCTTGTTCTCGACGATGACCTGTGGCTCACACACTGGCTCGATCCTGGTTAAGTGAAGATCGATGAGAGCGTCACGTTGATCTCCCTGCAATATCTCTTGCCAGACCTCGCCGACAATTGTGATGCAGAAATCAAAATCGCCCTTCTGCCAAATTTTGTTGGCTGTTGAGAATTTGCGCAGATTGCCCAAATTCAACCTGTTGACCTTGAAAGGCTTTGCATCCGACAACTCAATAACAATCGATACGCTTTCGAGTTGTGAATGGTATTTGTCTTTGACTTCTTGTAATCTCTCGGTAATTTCAGCTGGTGCTGGCCAGACTAACGCCATGATCGTTCTCCTTGGGTTAGATTATCAAATACGTTGGTATTTAATGTAGGAACGTGGAACCAAACATGAACGCAGATAGAGTACGTAAGAAACTCGTCCGTAGAATACTGCGATATGATACCAAAATTCATACATTGGTTGAGCTATTTGAGGCTATGGGAACTGAAGAGAAAGAAATACGTCACGAGATTGCGGAGACCATAGCCGAGATATTGTATCCCGACGGTATCGCTAGAATATCAGAGGTTATCCATCCGAATGGAATAATTTCTTAATACTACACTAATTAAAGATATATTATGCAGCTAGCCGCGCTTCATAATCCAGCTAAGCAAATCCGTAAAAAACTCATTGGTAGGTTTGGTGATATCTCTATCTATCGTGTTGACGGAGAGCAAGTTCGTTCTATAAGCAATGGGCTAGAGGAATTTAATGAGTCTGCTAGTCATATGATAATCGATGCGATTCCAGAAAATGAAGGCTGGGTTGAGAATACCGTAACTAAAGAGGAATTGCCATTTGTTGTTTTTGGTTTGGTGTCCGGAATGATATCTGGCAATTATGATGCAGGCGAATTAGCCGAAAAAGCGGAACGATATAAAGTATCGCCATCACAGGATGGTGCTTCTGGGACTCCTGACCCTAATACTTATATTCAAAAACTTGGCGACATATTTGGCGTCAAGTTTTATTTAATTGATGCAAACGTAGTACGTAATCAATATAAGGTTGACTTCGCTTTGGGCGGTAACAATGGCCCATACGATTGGGTACCAAGAGATGAGATCTGGTTAGACGCAGCCATACACCCTAGTGAGCTACCTTATATCGCTCTACATGAATTCTACGAACGACATAGAATGCTGCAAAATGGTTTAACTTATGATAAAGCACACGCAGCAGCTTCTTCTGTTGAGTGGAAAGCTAGAGAAGGCGAGAAACTACCGCAAGAACACATTAAGCTAATGCAGTTTGTTCGTAATGCAATACGTATTTAATTTGCGTTATCTTAGTTGGTTAGCTTGTCGTCGGGCGGCGACTAGAATTATGTCTAACTTACGATGTAGGGTCTTCGACACAGGTTGTCCAGCAATTAGTTCACGTATCATCGACCTCAGGCTATCTGCCTGGTATGTCATGCCATTCTCGATAATTTCTCGTATGTCTTCCTTTGTAAAAGACAAAGCATAATCCAACCATCCTTGGTATAATGTATTACCAGCTTTAACGAGTTCTAGTTCTTCGAAGAATGATTCCATAATGTATCTTTGCACGTTTGACTCTCTGTAGGTCATTGTCATAGTAGTACTCTCTTTGATGAAAGGTTAGCGATGGACCAGGAAATAGATCATTTGGCTTGCAGATATTGCGGTAAAGAGGCTAAGAGCAAGTCTGGCCTTACCAACCATGAAAAGACTTGTAAGAAGGCTCCAAAAGGTTCAGGAGATGTGAACGTGAGCGATCGAGACCAGAGGCCGGAAGAAGAAGACGACGATCAAGATTTCGACCAAGATCACGGTCAGCGGCATGACAGGTCGAAGTCGCCCAAAACAGGGCAATGGCAGATCGGTGCATTCTTCATGATGCCCGACCATATTCCCATGCTGCTCGACATCGACTTCTGTTCTGCGTTGAGCACGCATATCCTGGAGCATGGTAGCTCAAATAGTGCTATTATGGCCTTTGCACACCAGCTAAATAAAGTTGCTGGAGACTGATGCAATTTTCAAGATTAGCGTTAGCCGCAGCCACAGCACTGGTAATTCTCGCCTATTTTGGTGCTCTACTGTTGGTTGAACGCTTTCTTGTTTTGGGTGTCCGGTCCTATATCATCGCAGCTATCGTATGGCTACTGTGTCTTGCACTTGTGCGGAAGCGGTAGTAGTAGATATGTGATGAAATATATTGAAAAGGGTCCGGGGTCATCCTATGTCTATACAGAATAATGGTTCCATACCAGTCCAATTACCAACCAATCCGGTCGACGGCCAGATATGGATAGATGGCAATTTAGTCCGATGGCGTTGGTCGGCTGAATATGACGTCTGGGTGAATATTGGGTCAGCGACTACTTATCCGCAGGCCGACGTAAACACAACCGGCTTGATGAGCCCGCAGGATAAGAGGTTTCTAGACTCTATTCCTATCATCGCCGGTGCTTTTGGGATTATTACTGACCAGAGCGCAATTATTAGGTCACAGGACAATCGCGTTGGTCTTGTTAGCGGAGCCGTCCAGCTCCATAGCGATAGCTTGACTATTGAGTGCATCGATGCCAGTGGGTCGCCATATCTCGGGCAACCATTGCCAGACGATCCCACTGGTGTCAATCTAGCAGGTCTCAAATTCTCGCTTAATACTGTATTTCTCGATACACTATGTCTTGAGGTAGTTGGTCCAACTGGCAAAAAGGGCGAGAAAGGCCCCGATGGACTGCCTGGAACAGATGGTTTTAACGATGGTCCCGCTGGAGAGCAGGGCGATCCAGGAAAAGACGCTACTGTTGCTTATACTTTTAGCGGTATAAAGGTAGTTGACACTTCTGATATTGTCGACACAGCAGTAGTAGCTTTACAAATGGACGGTTCTGGTGGTCGTCTATCTTATACGACTGCTAAGATGAATGTGCCGTCGAATACAGCGCCAGCAGATCAGTTAGCAGCGCAGCCAATCCAGCGGTCTCTAATTTATCCAACAGTTGCTGAGAATGGGAAAGATTACGTCACACTCGATGACTGGAAACTGTCGATTCCGAATGGCGACCCGTTATCTGATGACCCAGAAGTTTTGTTGGTGAAGATGTCTCCCGATATAGAGGTAGGGCAGGCTTTACCAATTGAATTAACAAAACTGACCGATTTAATAACAGTTGTGGTCGATTCCTATAAAGCTAAACTTGAGACATTCCAAGATACGTGGATGGCTCAAATGAAGACTTACGTAGAGAGCAAGGATTCAGCCGCTCGAACAGTATTATCATCGATCGCGCAGCAAGTTGCACAATGTGAATTTCAGCGACCATTGGAATTCTGTCTCGGTATCGCGCCATCTGATTGCTCGCAGGGTGTAGCCAACACACAGTTAATGGCTGATGTTGATGAGGTGGCTACAACAATCTACGTCGATTCGCCCACAAGTTTTCCAACAACCGGGCCATATACCGTTTATGTTGGTACTGAACATATGCTTGTTACTGCAGGTTACGGCACCACAACATGGACTGTGACCAGAGGCGCAGACGGGACAACACCGACAACACATTCTGCTGATACTGCTGTTGTATTGAAAATCGAAGTTGTTATCCCTGTGGTAGAAGCTGGCGAAAGCCCACAACCAGCACCTACATCGTCTAGTACGACAACATCAGCAGTATCATCTACTGATAGTACGAGTGCTGACTCGACTACGCTGATGCGCACTAAATATTCGACATCGGCACCGTTCGACCCGACAGATCCGGCCAAATGCTTGCTGCCGTATCGAATGATGCAAATAATCATTACAGACGAAGCCAACCCAGTCTACGTGACCGGAATCCCTGATGAGAATTTGAACATAGTCAATTATTACAATAACGACAAAGCAGCTTGGGAGAAATTCATAAACAACCTGACTGCTAATCAGGTTGTTGCGCTCGGCTTGTTACAGATACCGAACACAGACTCGACCTATTACGGTGACGAGCGCGACATGAAATGTGCAGATTGCACATTACCATACGATTCGATGAGAGCAGAAACATTTTATCACTTGTTGCAGGCACAAGAGCCCAAGATTACATCGAACGATATTGTTACTTTTGTCGATAGAATGTTGACTAGAATTGAGTATGATTATGAAGATCCTATAAAATTGTGCGGTAGCGATTTTGAACCAAACCAAATAAACATCCTATATAAATCGAAAGCACTGAGTGCTGATTCTCAATATGCTCTAGAAGAACAAGCTGCACTTGAAGACGCCATCGCAGATCTTCAGGTAAAGTATCCAACCATATGCTTTGTTTCAACTATTAGCTCGTCGTCACCAGACCACAACCAGGACGATCGTTGGCTTCAAGATGCAACGGCTACTGCCAGCAGGTATATGTGCTATCAGCCACCTACAGCGACGGTCCCAGGGACAGACCATGTTGTTATAATGTGCATCGCAGACGAGGCTAGCCCGATTTATAGTTATAGTGGGTACAAGGGTCCGGATGGCGTGAGTGGTCCGATAGGCATACCACAAGGAATGACTGCATGGGACTATGATCTCGCAAAGTGGAAGGATTCACTTGCTGTATTGCGTGGTAGTGATAATAAAGTACGGCTTGGCGTTCTGCAGCCTCAAGGATATGGCGGTGCTCCTCCTCGTGGTGGCGCTTTGAAACCGAACAATGCTGCGTGGCCTGGCGATACCGATAGAAGTAAGATCACTATAGTGCAAACGAACACGCAATCGTTTACGTCCAGTGATATGTTATCAACATTTAAGACGATAACAAACAATGGTCAATTTACCCCGACTATTTTGTATATCGTTGTTGATACTTCGGGTTCTCTTGGCAATCCGAGTGATGTCGATGATATTGTATCGGCTGGAGTTTCATTGATTCAAAAAACATATCCGGCTTTGCATGTGATGACAGATGTTGTCGATATCGGCACGAACAAAGCTGGCGAACTTGCGATTCCTCCTGCAATTAGTGGTTATGTTACACAGGCAGCAAGCTCGCAATATCTATGGGGCTGGGAGTATGTGTCGCCAGCCAAACAAACTATTTTATTCCCAACTTTATATGTGCGATCTACTATTGATGCTGCTGAAAGGTGGCTCGGTCGTGCTGTTGGTATAGTTGAACAACTTCTTTATTATTGGATGCCGAGGCCGACATATATTCCCACGGCAGCTTATCAAATGTTGGTATTGGTGATAACTGATGAATCAAACTGCAGTGCTGTTCGGAATACGAACGACGGTTATCACAGTTATGAAGGTGTAGGATTTAATACTGGATATGACAATTACAAGCGAGACAAGGCACAATGGGATACTTGGCTTAGCTCGTTATGTTCAGGCCAATATGCTCAAATTGGAATATTGCAGCTAGCTAACCCAGGTCCGTCGACTTATCCAGAACAAACCGACCGTGGCCCTGATTCATATACGCTGGCCGATGGCTCCAAGACTGCAGGTTGGATTATCGATGAGGCACACCCATTCACGCAGGATGAGAGGGATATATTACCTGATACGTCGTGGGGTACTAATATAGATCTTACAGACGAAGATGGTAGTTTTCCAAGAGATAGCAAGGGAGTTATCACACATAAAGTATTGCCATGGCGTGGGTTCGGCGTGCAGAGAGTTACGGCGACAGATATTATGGAATTCTATAACGAAATTACCAACACTGGGGCGTCTTGCCCAGATATAGTGGTAATGCTTCTAGATACCACTGAATCAATGAAGCCTACACTGAGATATTGGATTAATAGTGTAGTGACCGAGCATAACAATACTACTCATGGTGTTAATGTAGATCGAACATCTCCGCTTTCGTACTATGACGAAACTCTGGGAAGATGGATTGGCCCAAGAACAAGTGGTGCTGTCGACACCATCGAAACTGATGTCGGTTTCGTTATGAACGATGAAATTACTAGCGCCATCCTAGCACTGCAATGTGTTGTTCCTGCTGCTGGCTATACGACATATGGCTATAAGCATCCGCTTGTTGCTGAGATATCATTTAATGGCAGGTGGCTGCAAGCAATCAACACAGCAACGACATTCTTCCTAAATAAAGAAAATGACACTACCTTCCACGTCGGCAATGAAACTTGGTGGAGTAGTTATAGAAACGGCGTATGCCAGCAAGTCATAAATACGACAATTCCGTGTTCTGATTGCGGCAGCCCGTAATCTAAGGCATTTTGATGTCGATTGCAGCTAGTATGTTCGGGCCGGAATATATCGGTGCCATTCCGGTAGATCTTGGAATACTTGAGATTCAGGGTAATTCTTCCAATATCTCTAAGTCTATAGATATTTATAGCAAAGCTCCAGCTAATTTAGAATCACTATTGCTTCCGCCAGGCGGATACATAGTTAAATATATAAGTGGTGCGTTTTTGCTGTTGAACGGAGACCCTGCTGTATTTGTCGTCGGCGGCAAACGCGGCATGAAAGTTGAATGGAAAAGCAGCAGTAGCAAGGATTGGACTTCAGTTGGTTATCCGATAGAATTAGAAGCTCCGAGTGTTGAGTCTTTTCGCTCTATCGACACAACCAACTTGAATAACTGCTTTTATTTGGAGTTTACGGCACCGCACAGATTGAGACTGACGCAGCCATGTAATTCAGTCGGTAGTGTCCGAGTCAGAATTTGGAGACATATACCGCCAGTGCTTATTGGACAACGAGAACAATAATATGCCTTTCCCTAAAAATCCGAAGACTGGCGATACTGTAGTAGTTGAAGACGGGCTGACATACGTTTACGACGGAACTCTGCATATTTGGCATCAGCAAGAGGGTGGGACGATATCTTTAGCGACACCGTTGATATCTGGTCTGATGTCGTCTAGCGATCTAAAGAAATTAAATGGATTAATTGTACCTCCGCCTCAATGCACAATTACTGTAGCTGATTATGGTTATGCTTTCACTAGCGGCACAATAGCGCTAATGGAGGGAGATGAATTTATCCAGATCGATAGCGATGCGAAGATTAGTAATATATCTAGCATTAGTCGTCAAATTCATCAAAACACTTATGCATTCAACTTCACTATCGATACGAATGCGTTTTTTCAGCATATGATCGATAGCGGACGATTTGTTGTTCGATCCCCACGAGGTGCCCAGGGCGATAAAGGGAATACTGGGGCGAGAGGGGCAGATAATTTACCGTATGGGCCAGACGGTCCTGCTGGCGATGACGGTGCGAATGCCCCATCGAGCATTACAGTACAGCCAGAACCGGCATCGCTGGAGAGAGTTAGTCAGAGTGTCACACGCGCGGTGACATCGATAACAACAGAAGAAGTTAGTGAAACAGAGAACTATCTGGTTGTTACTAGGTCGATTATTGGGAACCCAGATGCTTGTCCGTCGCAGTTAAAACTGTCATCGACTGCAAATAGTAATTGGTTGATAGCACTTCCGAATTCAGTATCGCAGGCCATCATAACGTGGCTTCCTGACACTTGTTATAGTAATTCGCAACAAGTCTATTATATTGATGTTTCCGGTATCCTTAGCGCAATTGAGACGGAATTCAACCGTGAAGTAGCAGCTATCAAGAGTGATTGTGAAAATATCGTGCAATTCTGGCTATCAATCATGGCCGGTCTTTTTGATGAGCAGAAAGCAGCGTTATGTTGTGCTCTTGAGTATTGCCAATCTCAATCAAGGAATGCTGAAACTAGAAAGTATATTGAAGAGCAAAGAATTCAAGCCGCACAGGCCATAACGCTTAAAGGCAGTTCATCGACATCTGTTTCATTTACTGATCCAGTTACCGGAAATCTCACCACAGTGTCGAATGCAGCGATCCAATCGACGGCTCAAAGCATAGTGATTGATGGTAATCCGAGGCAGAGTGGAAAATCTGTCGTCAATACGACGATTATGGATCAAGCATGTGGTACTGGTTTTGGTGCCAAGAATATACACAACCTACCGAACAATCAAGACCCAGTTGGAGGTACACCATGCGTTCCTGGTATTATCTTGTCATCAGATGGTAAAGCCTTGAAATATGATGAATGCCCGCCGGGGTTTATACCTAGGTATGTTGAACGAGATGCCGTATTGACGTCTTCTGCTGCAGCGGTCCCAGTAACCAATTACCCTGCTGATTATAATGTGTCGTTAGATATACCAGAAACGGGCAGCGGAACGTCGCAGGTTTCGCAAGGGACGATCTATGGCAAGATAACACCAGGGGTTAATCTTTATTTGCCGCCTGGGGTATCATTAGCACGCAAATTGGCAATAAATGCATTTCGATCTAATAATATCGCCACAAGTTCTGAATTGCGTGTAACTGTTACTGGCAGCCCAATATCATTGTGCAAATCGGTGACTGTATATGTGAAGTCGACTGGCGGTACGACTTTGGCATATGGCCAGACGAATAGCGATGGAGACATCTATTTTAAGAACCTATCAAGTCTAGAACAATATAACATTACGTTAGAGAAAAGCGGATGTTTATTTGCTCCACCCAGTTGGTCGTTGGTGCAGCCAGAGACATTACAAATAACACAACTACAATCTACTGTAACAACCGGCGTCACGACAACTCCGATCCAGCAAATAGTTAAGTGCTCGTCTGGCTCAAATGTCCTTGTTGTTACCGTTCGCGGCGATGCAGAAGGTATCAATAGCACATGGGTCTCGATACGATATTATGCTACCGGCTATACGTTATGTGCTGCATATGCAGGTACATCGACCACAAATCAAGGTGAGATAGTCTTTACCGGGATACCAGACGGTCTCTGGGTCGTATATGCAGGAACCGACGACACTTCAGAAACCGATCCAAATTATTATCAAGTAGACCAGCCTTGCAATCCTGTTGCGAATCCAGTATCTCAACAGGCTGTAGAGTTGCGAAGTTGCAGAACGGTGCAATTTGTTCATAGAACAGACGGTAGCCAGAACTTAGCTAGAATGTCATTTGATGTTCTTACAATAGCGAAACCAACATCAACATGGGTCTTGGAATCAAGTGTTCCAGCCGAGCTAATAATGCCGGGCGACACAAGATTTGAGACGCTAGTGAAACAACAAATATTGGCCGATCCCAATTCTGATTTGTCGTTATCTAAAACGATGTCTGCGTTCGAGATTAGTGAGCCTGTCGTTTTGAAGATTGAATCTGCTGCAGATTTTGATATCTATTATACTGATAGGTTTGGTGTGGATTATCACGACAATCTTGGTATAATGGCATCCAGTGATGGAGAGTTTTACGACAAGCTCTTCAACGGCACTTACAATATCTGTGTGGTTAATAAATCAGGAAAGCCGTCTAGTTTTAGTTTGTCGTCGCCAACGCACAATATGAAAATTTTGCAAGGTGCCGGTGATGGTTGGTCTAGTTCTTTAATTCAAGCAGACAATAGTATTAGAACATCACAAGGCCCAACAGAGGCTTGGTGGTTGCAAATCCGCATAGATCACCCACAGCGCTTGCAACAACCATATTCTACAAGCTGCGGTGCCATTGGACCTAGACCATCTAAGACTGATAAGAGATTCTGTCGCGAATTGCCGAATGGTAGTGGTAGCGTTTTGACACGCGATTTCGCAATCGGCGATGGCTCATTATCAACTTGGTACACTAGTAGATGTGGTACAAAGCCGGTTCCGGATGCTATTTCGATAACTGTTGATAGACCGTTTTCTATTGACGATTTGATTTTATGCCGCGTAGCACCAAATGCTTATTCTGGCGGGTTTAATATTGGTTCAGAGAAGCGTAGTGTTCAAATAATTATTGAACAACTTGAGCCGGTTGAAGTTGTGCCAGATCAAGCGACTGACGCTGTAGGTGGTAATAGCTACCGATGCACTCTGTTAGGATGGAACACAAATGATTGCATAGGTGATGTATCTAACTTCGGATCTGCTGTCGTGATTGCCAATTGTGCCGATTGGTCATTAAACGGTGCATGGACCATGGCTGGTGTTGAAGTTAAATTCAATGCTAAAGCTATTAATAATTTGTCGTCTAATGATAGTGTCGAACTTCTACTTCATGTTGATGAGAGTAATTCCGGCTTTTTTAAGGCCGCATCTGCAGAATTGCCGAAGGGCGAATATGTAGTCGATATAATTGATTGCTGCTTCCGGTCAGGCGAACAATATACAGGTCATGTGGAGATCGAATATCAATCGACTAATGGTAAGACAATCAAGAGATTCCCGAATCTCGGTGCTTATTCAGATGAAGACGTCGCTAGATCTAACTATCGTGGTCTAACTATTGAAATAGATCACCAAGGTGGGGCTGCTAGTGCTAAATTAGTTTCACCTGTGCTATTGGATGGATCGGGCAAAGTAAGTGTAAGATTCACTGAAAAGGATTCATTCGTACAGAATGAATCACAAACCGTTCCAATAGAAGACACCTGTGCAATCAGTTACGCACAAATCAGAATGATGGAAGGATGGCACCAAACGGACAAAGGCGGAATAGTTGTTGATTTAGCTGGACAAGATTATATCATAACGCAGCATTACATAGATGGTATGCAAGCCTGCGTTGAAAAATATGACCGACCAGCATTCGCTTGGCCGACACTTGATGGAGTACACTTTGCTAATGTTCCTGAAAGTGGGATTGTTTCATTTAAGCGAGTGCCGCAACTTGAGGCTATCGCTAGATCTGTAATTAAAGATGTAGATATTAACACAATCCTATTTCCGATCATAGCCTAATCATGAAGAAGATAAACTCGAACGAGTTTTGCTATCTGGCTAAATCAGAATTATTCCTGACTTGGTTGCAAAACCTAAGCTCTGATATGCACGTTGACCTGATTAATTTTCTTGCTAGTGGGAAAGGGTGCTCAGAGAACAGGGCTAAGATGTATGATTTATTGCAGGCTATTGTCAATAATAGGCAATGGGCAGTAGCTCTTGAATCGTTCTTGGTACGTAATTTTCCAAATATGCTTGTAGATGACGCCAAGCCACAGGCACAGGCGTCATCTAGAGGAGCGGATAATAAGCACAAGGTCTTTGCTTATTACGACCCATCTTTGGCGACATTCCCTAGAAGGATAATATTCTCCAGCGATGATCTCCAGAAACAGGTCCGCGATTTTTGTGCTAAACAATTCTACTGTGAGTGGATTATCGTAGAAGACCGTGCGTATGTCGAGTATGTTCCGCATAACGCGGCGGTCAATAAGTCAGAAATCCCCGAGAAGAATTGGCAAATTAGGGCCTTCAAAAAGAAATCTAATATATGACGCTCAAAAATATCATATGAACGATAAGCCGCGAAATGTCAAAAACGCTGCGGATGTAGGAAAAGATGAAACGGATGACATCAATGTCATGGGTCATCCAGAGCGAATCGTCAAACAACCCGGCAAGCCGGTCAAGAGGGTTCTTAACGAGCTTGATCCAGAGTGCCGCGACGATATCGAGGCACCAATTCGATTACAGGAGCTAGCAATGGCACAATCACGTCTATCCGAAGCCGTCCAGGACCACAAGGGCGTCAAAGGCGACTTTATGACTAATATGGGTGGTAAGACCGACAAGCTCGGTGGAAGTCAAAAGAATACTGGTGCCGGTATCGAAAAGTTCGGCGAGAGCACTTCTGGTGAAGCTACCGATGGCATTACCACGAAGTTGAAGGACCTCAATTTGAGGACCAAACAGAAGAATACAGGCGGGACCTTCGAGACGCAGAACATTTCTGCTGGCAGTGCCGACGACGGCATTACTACTGCCATCAAGACGATGGGTGCCGAGCTGGGTCAGAATTCGATGCAGAAGAACAAAGGTGGCCAATTCGAGCCTCTGAAGGGCAGCCGAGACACGATGGGAAATAGTGTGGCCGAGCAGTGGTCGCTCGACAACATCGCAACCATCATGGAAGGCGATAGCATCAACCTCCAGGATTTGTTCGATTCATACAGCAAGAATTCATCCTACGTCTGTTTGGAAGATTTCCAACAGCTCTGCAACGCTCACGGCGTCCAGACAATTCTATCCGAGCAGAACATGAAAGCCTTGATGAGCGCGAGCCGCAAGTACATGTTCTACGAGGGTAATGATGCCAGTGGTCGGTTCTGGCAGCCACAGCCCCTGAGTGAGATGGTCGGGACTGGTGCAGTCGCTGCTGCTCCTGTGGCAGAAGACGACGAGATTCCTCCTGAAGTAGATGACGGGTTGGCTCCTGAAGTAGACGAAGTTCCCGAGATTCCTGGTGAAGAAGGTGAAATCGAAGCTGGTATCGAGGTTGAGGAACAACCTGATGACTTGGCCGATGTTTTCCAGCAAATTGGCGTCGATTTTGAGCGAGCCGCCAACATGATGGCTGGGCATGACGAGTCAGCCGAGACACCGGAAGACGAGGCTGCCGAAGGCGACCGCCCTTTTGACGAAATTGAGGGTGGTGAAGGTGAAGAGGAGACAGCCGAATGCACCGAGGAGGTCTGCGAAGACGCTCCTGGTGATGAAGCTGGCGAATCAGCCGAATCTGGTGGCCTGATCAACAAGATTGCTTCAGGAGTTAAGGGAAAAGCAGCCTCTGTGGCCATGAAGGGCCGTGAAGAGGACGAGCAGAACGCAGTTGACCCGGCAAAAGAAGTCGTGAAGGTCGAATCTCGACACAAGTGTGCCAAATGTGGCACGACCTTGGATGAGAGTGGCTGCGTCATGTGTGATTTCTTGCGTGAGAGCAGCGATATCGGCGAAATGAACGGCGAAGACGCCAAAGCCGACAAGAATGGCCACTACACGTCTGATAAGACGAAGAAGGGCCAAGGGGAACTCGGCAAGAAGGTTCCTCCGCAAGAGACATGCGAAAGCACATCTGGTGCGGCGTCTGATGGAATCACCAGCGAAATCCCCGGCAAGCAGACTCCGTTGAAGCCCAAGATGAAGAATACGGGCGGGCAGGCTGCGTTTAAGGGTGGCTCTGGAACGATGAAGGAGAACATTCTTCGTCTGTCGCATGTGATCAAGGAAGCCATCACTCGCGGTGCCAAGAAGATTGGTAGAGCTGGCAAGTACACAGTGCGGTTCGGCGTCACAGCAGAGGGCTCGAAGGCCGTTTTCCCAACGCTTACCGACGCTCTGGCCGTGGTTGAGGAATTGCTGCAGGTGTGCGAAAACAAGGCTGTCATGCTTGAAGCCTTGTATTCTATCCCCCATCAGAAGGAAGTCATTTATCGACACCGCTTGCCGTTGACCAAAATCAAGCGGCGTGATCCGATCTCTTGTGAAGGCAAGATTTTATTCAAGACCGGCAAGGTTGCGAATGCCTTCGCAGACCGTGTGGTTTCGGAAGGTGTCGCTTGCCGCGTGAAGAATCACAACTGGGGTGCCGCCGTTGTTGGTACTTTCAGCTGGCCAATCGCGCAACGAGCTTTCCAAACGATGTCGGAAGCTTGGGGAACCCAAATCCATACACCAGAACGTGAAGCATTTCATCGTGGCCATGAGGACCAGTGGGATGATTTTGGCGGCGAGCAAGGGCTTGGCGGTGAGCCTGAACTTGATGACGAGCCAGAGTACAACACTGGTGCTCCCGGCAACATCGACCCAGAAGGCGATATGTGCCCGAACTGTGGGTCTGTTGAATCGCCCGACGAGCACGGCATGTGTTACGGCTGCGGCGAGCGTAGAGCCGCTGCTGAACCAGAGCTTGAGCTTGGTGCAATGAATGACCAAGACCTTGCTGACACAGACGAATACCTTGATTTTGAGCAAGGATTTCAACCACGGAGACCAATGCCGCGACCAATGCCGCGACGAGTGTAACTGCGAACCTCAACAAAGGCGACAGATAGCGGCTGACGTACCGCATAACTGTCGCCTTTGTCGTATCTGGTAGATATATTATGCGTACGATTAGGATTCCTATTGTCGAAAGCAAACAAAGCGCTCAAGCGAGGCTTTTCCGTAAACTACCTCCGGTAGCGAAGGAACTGTTTGTGGTTATCTCTAAATTGTCGCAGCTTAGAGATGTCGTCTCGATCGATGATATTAGGAATCTGAATATGTTCGGAGCCACACGAGATATTGAAAACCTCCTATACACTTTAGAATCACGTGGCTTCGGCGAAGTTACGATAAATGGTGCTGAAACCAATTTCACACCTAATAAAATATTGGTACAATCAGTTCTATGAAATTACTAGCAGAGAAGAGTCTCAGAGATACTGGTAGCCGTCGTCTTGGTAAGCATAAATATCCAAGATCATCATTCAATTATCTGTCATATGATACCGACCCAAAGCCTGATATTCTTGTTCTTGGCGACTGGAAGCATCCAAGAACTAAGAATAATTTAGTTGCTGGGGTAAATTTGAATTATTTGTCTAGTGGCCAACTAGAAAAGCTACGTAAGATAGCTGATAAAATCTTCCGAAGAGATTCATTACGTTCAAGATATAGATTCCTAAAATCGGCATTACCAGATGTCGCTATGTACTATCGGACATATGATTCCAAGTACATTAAGAGCATAGAACGTAGTGCGCTTGATTCATACGTCAAGGCTAAGCCGACGTCCAGAGATGAGAAAGCACAGACTACTGCTGATACTGGTAAAGCTACACACGTCCAAGAACCAGAAAAGGATATAGACAAGCATTCCGATGAATTAGATCGTGAGACATGGCAGACGAAGCGACGGCTTTACGAACCAGAAAAACAAAGGCGTAGAACATCACCAGAACGCATTGGTATTTCTGGGAGCGAATTAGCGAAAAAGGCTAAGGATGCGAGATATAAACGCGATAGGCGGAAGCTTAAGGAACTAGAGCGTCAACTAGCTCTAGATAGGGAATTGCGCAGGCAAGCTGAATTATCTAGGAAACCAGAAGAGCCGAAGGAGCCAGAAGCACCGGAAGATAGACGCCGACGTAGGACTGGAGATTATGGCCCGGAATACCATTTAGACGATTTAGGATATGAGTCATACATTAAAGATCATAAGCCGGGTTCAAAGTTGATCACCGAAGCTAAGCATAAAAGCCTATTTGCAGTTTTTGATGTTTTGTCTGAGCGATTTATTGTTGATTCTGTTATCAGCCATGCAGAAATGCTCTTTGATGCAGGGTGGGATTATGACCATACTGTGTTATTCGAAGTAGCTGACAACGAGCTTGTCATAAGATCAGATTGCCCTGATGTCGCTATAAGACGTGCCATTGAATGCTTCAAGAAGGGTACTGTTAAAAATATTCTTCTTGAATCTAGGTTTAAAGATCCTAGTTATGATCCTGAACACCCCGAGGAATGTTGTCCTCATTGCGGGGCCAGACAAGAACGCGGTGATAATGGAAATTGCAACCGCTGTGGTAAGCCTTGGCCTGAAGAGTAATTATCACCGCCCAAAGATATAAATGACCATTTTGGAGAAATAAGATGCCGCTGACCAAAATCCCTTTGCACACTTCATTGGTTGATAAACAATGGATACAGGTCAGTGGGCCTGATGATATCATAAGTGGGTTTGCTTATGATGCAGAAACGCGATCTTTATGGGGTCGTGATAGCCAGATTAGCCAAATTGGCATCCACGGAACAAGTCATATTTCGTCTGATCCTATTCCCACCGCAACTTGTGATACGATGGGTTTGATGGCGGCAGATGATAAGTGTAAGCTTGATGCACTTACCCAGATGAGGTTAGGCATTGTCGGATTCCAGGGTGGTGGGTTCCCGGACGATGGTGGATGGCTTCAGGGCGATGTTATTCTTGCAGCAGGTAGTGAGTTTGTCTCTATCGAACGATTCGGCAATGTTATTAGGTGGACCGTCGATTCACCAATTCCACTAAGTTGCAATGTTGAGACATGTGCATCAATCTTTTGGGTTCAAGACGAGACTGAGGTATCATCAATTCGTCCACCATCATGTGCAGGTAAACTACCTGGGACTAGTTCCTATGGTGAGATGAAAGTTTATTTGCTGCCTGAATCGATGATCATCGACCCGGCAGATCCAGCCACGTCACTAAACAAGAAGACCAATTATCCATCATTGATCTTCAAGAGATATGATGATTCGGTTGCTCCTGGTGTTGCTGAATTCGATATGGTGTTAAAGCGTACTGCTTCGAACAACACCCAAACGAATGTCGGGTGGGCTTTCACTCCTGGGGCTGGTGCTACGCCTGAATGTGTATGGTTTATGGGTAGCGATAGTAACGGCGACCAAGTTCGTTTCGATTTGAATATGGAGTCGGCACCGGGCATTCTTGGTGGTTTACTCTATAATGGCGATCTGCTGACGAAGCGGTCAGCCGTTATCACCGATTATACAACACAAATTCTTGCCACTAACCAGTATGTCTGTAAGTGGTGGGACGTTCATGGCGCTACTGTAGCCGATAACACATCATTTATTGCGACTAATGTGTGGCAATATACATATCCAGAAGGTGGAGTCAACAGTAAACAATTAGTTCTTGATAAAACAGTGGGTATTCTACCTATCGGCACAATCGTCGATATGTGGTTCTTCCAGGTAGGAGCGGTCAACGATGTACCAATTCGGCAATATGTCTTCAATTGCAAACCGTCCTTAGATGCTCAGAATGTTTGGTCTGAGGTTGGCGGGGTCGAATTCGGCACGCAACTTACAGCGAGAACTGAGCCAGCAACACCGACAGCCACATTTGATTATGAGTTGGTTGATGATGTCCGCAACCTCGAACACAAGCTTTGGGGTATGACTGGTATTGATCCACCTTATTTGCTTACTGAGGTTGCTGGCGGGACAGGTGGTTCACAGATTATGATTTTTGATGTTAACGATCAATATATCGCTCACATCGATACGTCGCTACCAGGCTTGCGAGTTGATAGACAATCGGCAACAGAGACATATCGACAGCGCCCTGTTTGTTTGTGGAATAGGCATATCGGCTCTTCAAGCCTTGTGAATATCCAACTTGGTAGGCCAAACGAAACCGGTATTTATCCACCATACGACATCCTCCTCAACGCACCAATTGATAGCAACGAGGAATACTTCCTGAATGTTGTTGAAACCGGCCCATTAGCTAACGACACCGGATATTACGTTCTATTCCGTGGTGCTACGTTCGAAGATTTACCACAGGCTGGTTATGTTCGGCTCTTGACTGGGTTGAATGCTGGAATTACATGGCGATTCGACTACAAAGCGATATGTTCGCTGCATGCCGAGGATGTTGTAGCTTTAATAGGGTCGACACCGTTTGTTGGTCTGATTACGGAAGTCGCACAAGTCCTGCACCAAGAATATAATAGCCCATGTGTCAGACTAAACTTTACACTGACGGCCGCGAATAAAGTAGAATTATATTTCAAAGTTGGCACGCTTGATATGGGTGTTGACTACGAAGGTGATACTATTAGTGTTGCCGATGACTTTGTGAGAGGTCTTGCACCTGGATATGCTGTGAGCGGTACCTACATTCAAGATGCACCTTACAACGGTAGCGGAACGGTACCAGGAGTCAATGTTCCTGGGTTTATTGTTTATGACGGTGGTTATGGTCTATCTCCCGACACCACAGGCAATGTGGAATATTGGAACGAACTGGAAATCATGCAACGCGGCAGTCAAGTGTGGATATGGTGGAATGGGTTACTTATTCCACCAAGTACCGACGCCAGTGGCATACTCCCGACGCCGGTAGCGGTTTCAACGCCGTATTTCCCGATTACACGTGAGACACCGATGGGTAAATTTGGAATGAGGATGTTCCCAGGATGCAAGATACGCCGCATCATTGTGCGTGGATATGATCGAGCTTTCTCTGAGTACGTACACGGGCAACTAGAGCTTGCCTAAACTAGTTCAGCCAGAACTAGCGGTGAGTAAATAAATAAAAACTCACCATGTCAAAATATTGTAAATTCGGTCATATCAAGGGATCTGATCTAGACTGCCCAGCATGTAAGATATCTAGATATGTGAAAGAAAGACATAAAAATCCATCACTCGCTATGGTGGCTGCTAAAAATAAAAATTTTGTTAATCTACAATCAGAAGAAGCAAAAGCTAAACGTGAAGCATATTTTAAGTCTGATCTGCATAAATCAAGAGCACGAGAAAATGCATTATTGCTCGTAGCAAAGAGAAAGACTGGCGAGATCTCGCCGCAAATTAAGACACACGACACTAAACCAGAACTAGCTGTTGCTTCAACATTAGATGCTGCTGGTATAAGATTTGTTAAACAGCAAGTATTCGGTCCATACACTTTTGATTTTTATTTGCCAGACTATAAGATATTACTAGAAGTACAAGGTGAATATTGGCATTCATTACCAAAGAATATAGCTAATGATTTGGCCAAAGCGGCATTTATAGAAAATAATTATCAGGACCTACATCTAAAGTATGTTTCTGAGAGAGAAACAATCACTAAAGGCCGACTAATAACAATATTAGGTGGTTTTATTGGAATCACCCAAGTTAATAAAGAAGACGTTGATTTGGCTATTTGCGAGGTTAAAATCATTCGAAGTGATATCGCTAAAGATTTTCTAGCTAAGTATCATTACTTACCGAGATTTCGTAAGAATACCAAAGCCTGTTTTGGTGTATATTATACAGGAAAATTGATAAGCGTTGTTATCTTTGCGCAGCCGAGCTACAACACAGCAATTAACAGACATGGACTGGCAGCTTCCGCTGTAGTTGAACTATCAAGGTTCGTTATAAGTGATAGCTATCATACAAAAAACTTAGCTAGCTGGGCTTTGAGTAGGTGCATACGATTGTTGAGGACCAGATATAGAGAAATTGCATTAATTATTTCGTTTGCAGACCCACACTTTGGACATATTGGTACAATTTATAAGGCTAGTAATTGGATTTTTGACGGTAATACAAAGCCAAGTTATTATTATAAAGATTCGTATGGTGGTATAATTCATAAAAAGGTTATATGGGACCATGCACAAAAATTCGGCATATCTGAAAATAATTATGCTAATATGAATAATTTGATAAAAATCATAACGGAACCAAAGAAACGTTTTGTATATTGGCTTACAAAGCCGAGTACAATTGCCAAAGGCACAATGCAGGTTAAAGCGACTTGTGTCGTTTGCAACGAAGAATTCCTTGTGTCAAAGAAGGCGCTAGATAGGGCGATGCTTAAGAACAATAGCTATATTTGTCATCCTTGTAGTGTGTCGCGCTGTTGGGATGGTGGTGTTTATGAGAACAGACCAAAGTCAACAAAAATCGATAGATAGGAATATTTAGATGTGGTTTGTAAGTGTGGTGCTAAGAGACGAATCAAAAGAAAATCTTTAAAATCACCATATCGATGCCATAAATGTGCGATGAAAGCTAAATGGAATGATACAGAATATGCTGCCAAGCAAAAAATATGCCACCGCAGTGTAAATGCAGATGAATTTGTGGATGTGGTTTGTAAGTGTGGTGCTAAGAGACGAATCAAAAGAAAATCTTTAAAATCACCATATCGATGCCATAAATGTGCGATGAAAGCTAAATGGAATGATACAGAATATATCTCAAAACAAAGGGAATGCCACAAGAAAGCTAATTAACGTTATGGCCTTCAAAAGCTTTCTTTGAGTTTTCTTTTTGAGACCGCTCAGAAGGCGCAGAGATGGCGAGCGTGTAAAAGAAATGAAGAGAAGAATTTGGACGGGCTATTTCTTGCCCTTACACCGCTGCTGATTAGCCGTCAAAATCGCTTCCGTTTCCACCATATCTCTCTCGATCTTGTCGAAGCGTATTTTGGCCTCTTTGAATACCTGGTGCAGATTTTTATTGCCAATTGGTATTATCTTCGGTATCGCCGTGCCGCCAACTGTGCAATTCACAGCAGCCCTGGCTAATCGATCAGCTTCCTCTTGACTTTCTGCAACACCGCCGAAAAAAACGCCCTCGATATATATTCCTATTTCTTTATCATCAATTGCTTTACCATAAATCACTACTAGCATTTACATTCCTCGTCAAAGTTGATCCTGTAATCACCTATAATCATCTGCTGGATGTGCAGGATTTTATCGTCCGGAGCTCCCGAAACCAGCTTCTCCTCTTTGGTTGTATTTGTCGCTAAATTCCTCCACTTCGACAAAGGCAGCATTATATGCCTTATGGATTATAACTTGGGCGATTCTATCATGTTTATTGACATGATAGATAGTATCGCCGATATTCATGAGGCGAACCATCATTTCGCCGGTGTATGTTGAATCTATGATTGCATGAAAAGGTGCTACACAATTCAGATACATACTCGAACGGCCTTCCACAACCAGATAATGACCCTCTGGGCATACTACAATTATGCCGGTCCTAACATTTGCTGTAGCATGTGGTTGGATATCTATTTCATCGATTGAATGCAAATCATATCCTGCATCGGTAGTGCGTTTGCGAAATGGTACTTTCGCATCAGGATGAATTAGTTTGTATTCGAGGCGTACGTAATCGATGGGCCATTGACATAATATTGCCTTATCGGCGAGAGGAAATACCAGTGTTGGATTCATTTGTATTTCAGCTTGTATGAATGATACTGATGATTTTGATGTCTCTCAACTGCGATGGTGGCGATGTGTTGCCACTGATACTGATAATAAAATACAGACTTTCACTGCGGAGATCGACCCAGATCGCATCTACGCAGAATTTAATAAAATACGACGAGATTTGCAACAGAAGGGCTGGTGTTTCATCGAAGCCAAGCCAATTCCTGAAGAAGAACTTCTAGCAGCAGCAAAATTGTCGCGATTTAAGACACGCAAACGTGAGCAGTTACGTGGTCTTACTGGGCGGTGTTACTCTCCGCTTTCTCATTGGCCAGCCGCACTATTTGCTGTGCTATTTGTTGTGCTAATTCTATGGCTGGCGTATCACCATTTAAGTACTTGATGTGTTCGAGCGGCACATATCTCGATAACATCATTAGTGCTTCTGGGCTCAATGAGAGCAGATTATCATAAAGATCACCTACTCGTTTTAGAAGTTCGACGTTGTGGTCGTATCTATCTGATTTTGAACGATCGGTCGATTTATTCATACGCTCGACGATCGTTTCCCATCGATTCGATATGATAAAGACTCTATCTGGTGCAGGTGATTGCACAAGACCTAGTAGTTTATTGATAGCAGTTAGTTTTAAGCCTTCGGACACACCATAGACGATGCAACTGATATAATTCGATCTGTCAGCTAGCATGACACCACCTTGCTCAAGGTGCGGTATCAGCTTGGTGTTGACGAAACAGCTGTGATCCACCATCATCATCATTTGGACCGACATATTATCGATCTCAATAGGTGGCTCACCCGGTTCACTAAATAATTCAGGTTGTTTGACAAGCTTACGTAGATGCTTGCCGAGTGGAGTAGAACCAGGATGACGAGTAAGAATGCAGTTTAGCTCTGTATTTCGTAATTCCTCCATCACCAGATGAGCAAGAGTAGATTTCCCGGACCAATCGCCGCCTTCGAATACGACATATAATCCTTGATGCATTTTCTCTTCTATTCTATTATTATTTTGCGTGATCTATCGTTTAAATACAAACCGGAGTTTTTCAGATCCATGTACTTTTATAAATCCAAACTGCTCAGCATATTCTGCCTCTTTCATAGATAGATTCACAGCTCTATTATATAATGTCTTCTTATGCATAACCCAACCATCAGGTGACCGATACCAATAGTCAGGACGTACAACTTTGTCGGCGGTGAAATTCAGAGCTTTATAAATTGCACCATTGTGATTGAAAGTAGTATCACAATAAGCGACTATAGTGTGATAATGAGATGGCAATTGTTTAATACAACGGCTGACAAACCAAGATGCGAAATTTCGTTTTTGGTAATTTGGGTGTACACATAATCTGGATAAGTCGCGTGCAGTCTGATCAGAAATATCAATATTTTGTCTACCAAGCGGTGAAAAGATGCAAACAGCAATTAATTTGTTTTTGAGATATGCACCATATGCTATGCCGCCGCGTCCGCCAGTCTGTAAATAATGATATTTCTGTAATAATGGCTTATAGCTGCTCGCCTGGCAATGCTTGATTTCTATTTGATTAAATTTAAAGTCTACTAGCTCTGGCTTATTCAAACCAAGCCAATATTGCAAATTGCCAATGACGCGCTCTTTACAGGCAAATTCGTGTTCCCAGATAGTTTTCAGCTCATGTGTATCTGAATGATATTTTGCAATATAGGTCGATTTTGCTTTATCTGCTGCTCGCTTCGTTGGTAGTCGATGGATGAAATCGCCATTGCATTCTATTAATAAGGTGCGATTGCCTTGCCTCGGAATAACGCAGTCAAACGACCACGGTCCAACTACACATTGCCCATCGTCTGGCTTATTATTGTACTCACGATAATATTCGACGCCTAGATCGTCAAGCATTGAATATAACGTTTCTTGGATTCTTGATACTTTTGGAAGGCTGGCGAGCGCATTTTGAAGTTTTTTGATATATTCCGGATCTGATTGAATCGCACGCATTTTCGCTTTGAATTCAGGCGTAGATTTAGAAGATAAGACTTTGCGGCGAAATGATTCGTCTTGCCAGCGTGCTCTAAGCCCGGCTAATTGCTTTTCTCTATATTCTTTATTTTGCCATACTCTCTTAGATGATGAAGACATAAGCTGCCGATACTCATCAGATCGATAATATTCCAGGAGCTTATCAGATATCGGAGTTTTATTGGCTGTTCTTTTAGAACTTTCAATAATCTTGGTACGATACTCTGTCTGCTGCCACAATCTTTTAGAGTGCTCAGATTGGAATTGTTTCAGCTCGGTCGCCGATAATTTTTTACGCTTAGGCTTGCAAAAATTCTTGCGTTGCTTTTCTTGCTTTTGTTGGTAGTTTGGATCTTGCCATAATTTTAATGCATTTTCAATCTTCTTCTTCTTATATTCTTGATCGGTCCATTTTGCTTTGATGGCACAACTACGGCAGCACCAATTACTATAATCACGATTTGCAAGACATTTTATAATCTTGCTAGCACCACAAGAGCAAGTTAACAGTGTTGGTATGGCTATACTTGGCATTCATCATATTTACTCTACAGGCTTATTCTTTGGGCGCGGATTTTTGGCCACGCATATCACTCGCCTATCTCGCCATTCGGTCTCAAGAAATATTGCATCACCCCTAGCGACCTTTAGCTTATCAATTAGGACTTGCGATCTAGCTGCACACCGATATAAGACTTTCAAATATGCCCCCAACTCCTTGGGTGGCTTCTTACCAGCGAGCTTCTGGATTTGACCAACTAATATCCACAAATCTTTCTGTAGCTGTTGTGTCTTACAGATAGCGTCACCACTGGTGACATAATACATTTCTGGATCTAGTGTAGGTATATTGGATAGTCCGAATCCAGCTGGATCAATACGATCGAGATGGTCGTATATCTTTATTTCAAAGACAGTGCATGATTCGTCATAATTACCGCCAATCGGCACTGGCTCTATATACATAATTACTGTTGTCTCACAATGTAGTTTTAGAATATCTACAGGCTATTTACTATTTAGAGCTGGACAGGAGTGTTATCGATTACCCTGTCTATAGGTTTCATTCCGACCGCCACCGCTTCCACTCGTCGGCCTACGCTTGGTCGGAGGTTCAACATTACCGAACATCGCTTCAATATTAGAGCCTGTAGCATCTGCTAATTTTAATGCCGCACTAAGACTAGGGACGCGTCCACCTTTTTTATTAGTGGCGTGTTTATAACGACTGATCGTAGATGGGTGCACACCGACTTCATCAGCAACTTCTTCTTGTGTTTTACCAGCTCTTTCTAGAGCAGACACGACTTCCGGAACATTCTTATATTTCGATTTAGCTTTCTGTTCTATTTCTTTGTGCCCATATCTTCGCGGTGGAGTACTATCATCTTCTGTGATGGTACCCTCTATCTTATTCCAGCAGCCAAGTAGTTTGCTGGTGTGGATTTCGAATGCCTTAGGTACTTTACTAAAATCAGTTTCTTGTACTGTGATATCGGATGTTGGAACAAGCATCGCTTTTTCATTGGTGATGCTATAGAGGACATACTCGCCCTGTGGAATTCCGATACCTTGTGAGACTAGTCTGTTGACATTCAGAACAACGCCTTCCGTCAGATATTGCGAGAATTGTGCCTTGTCGTCAAAACGACAAGGCGATGATGTGATGCGCATCATCTCTTCTAGAGCTAATTGAGTGTTGTCGTCATTGAATTTAGTATTGGATATAATTGGCCCCAAAGCGCGATTCAATTTCTTTTCTAGAGTTGTTGATAACATTGCTTTGTCCTCTCGCATATGACCCCAGGATAATTCCTTAGGTAGAGTAGATGTCTTTTTGACGCTATGAATTCCTGGAAGGCCGGGCTCATTTACATCACCAAGGCCGGTTGGATCTTTTTGCGGTGCGTGGTATTCGGGTTCCCACGGAGTCGCCTTCTTAGACTTGCGCTTCTTACCGTTTGATTGCCTTACTAGACTTAGCATACGATAAATCGTCTCCACATATAATTTTGACCATTGGTTGAAATCGGATTAACAAATATACGTATGGAACTATGTCTTGTGATGCCCACAAATTCATTGGAGACGACGATGAACGGAACCATCGACCTTGTAGTAGTTATTCCTGACGTACTAAAGATCCCAAATATAATTACTCGTGAGTTGCAGGTATTGGCGAACGGCGTACCGGTCGCAACAATCGATGCTTCAGATAGGGCTAAAGTCGAAGTTAATAATTTACAGGTAAGCGATGACACGACAATAACTATAGAAATGCGTGGCATCTACGATACTGGTGCGATGTCGGCACCATTGGTCCATGAATTCATCATCCTTAATGGAATTCCAGAGCCTCGATCAGAATTATTTAACACTTTAGTCTTGAAGAAATCGTAATGCAACTAAGTTTACTGACCGAAGGTATAGACGACTTCACTGCCGCTGTTGGTATAGTGCGATGCCATAATAAATGGCTACTGGGGTTGTCGAAGTCGGAAGATGACCGAAACATGCACTGGTGCTTTCCGGGCGGTGGTATTAAATCAGGCGAGATGCCAGAAAAGGCGGCTGTCAGAGAGACAAGAGAAGAGACGGGCGTTAAATGTCGTTCTGTTTCTGGACCAATTAAGGATAAGCGGAAAGGTTTCGTTGCTTTTGTGCCGTGCAGCACCAATACTACCGACTTCAAGACGCTCAAACCCAATCACGAGTTTGCATCTTTGGGGTTTTTCACCATTAAAGAGATGAAGGGTTTGAAGCTATATGGTAATGTGCTTGATCTGATAGAAAGAGCTAAACGCCGCTATTAGTTCTATTCTCATAGTATTCGCGACTCCATGGCTGTCTGGTGCAAGATATCTCTATTGACACCCATAGCCTCGGCCAAAGCATATTCTGTCTGGATAGTGCAGTTAAACTGTATAGGATCATCTGCTCCAAGAGTAATCCTGCATCCTGCTGCCTGCATTTTCTTTACTGGATGCTTCGCCAAAGCGATTGTATGAGTGCAGATATTACTATGAATGGACATATCAAATACGATACCCAAACGAGTAACTTCTTTTTGCTGCTCCTCAGTAGCGTAGATGCCATGGGCTATTCTGTTTATACCCATTTCATGAATAGCTTTACTTATATTGATGGCGGTTCCAGGTCTTTCACCGACGTGAGCACGAATTGTCTTACCCTTTTTGCGCCATGGTTCAAGCGGCACCATATAGTCTGACCATCTAGCGAGAGATTCATCACCTACGAAATCAATCCCAACCATAAATCGGTCTAGTGTTTTCACCAAACCGATAGCTTGCATTTGTAATTCTATTGGCCATCCATAGCTGACAGACAGTAAGAAATTGACGTCGACGCCAAATTCCTGTGCTGCTATATTGAATATGCTAAAGAAACGCTCACCCGCCGCCGCCAGCTTGCCTGATCTAGCGAACTTGTTCAGAGAAACAGTAATAGTGGCATGCTCTATCTGTTCTGCTTTTATATCAGAACAGACTTGATTAGCCACAAGGATAAGAGCCGAATCGTCCCATCGTAGCTTATTAAGAATATCGAATCTGGTGCAGAAATATTCAAAATCGCCATCGTCACGCATTAAGCGTACTTGCTGCTGGACGTCGAAGAGCGAGTCGGCTATTCCAAATCCACTTGAATTACTGATGATCTCCCAAATAGTTTCTGGACTGATAGAACCTGCTAGATGCCGGTGATTTTCGACAAACATTATCAATATTTGGTTAGAGCCAGATGTTGTATATAATTAAGATACTGCCGATAGTTCCATCTATAACAACCAAATATAATAAGGTGGCTGTCTGCCTATCAGGTAGGGAATAATTATGAACATTTTAGAACGAATAGACTCCGCATTCAAGAAAAAGACGATTAATGAGGAAGTCCACACCAAAGAACCAGGTGAACCTGGTGATTTTGTTAATATGCACGATCCGATAGCCAGGGTGCTTGCTCTACGGAACAGTAAAGGGCCACATATTGGTTGGGATAATTATGCGGCTGGAAAGGATTATCAGCCTCCGACATATTTCGAGGCTGGTTCTGATAAAGAATTGGGTCCCAAGGATACTGGTGCAAAGGGTGTTACTGCCCCAACCGATGGAAAGGAAAAAGAAATAGCTTTTGATGGGCCTAGTCAGTATAGCGAGCGTCACGGTTTTGTTAGGCCATGGTCGACTGGAGAAATATTAACGACTCTGATGCATGTCGGCCCCGATGAAGATACCGATGGCGAGCTACATATTATAGCTACGAAGGGAGTAATATCAAGGGCTAGAGAGGCTATGACTGGTAGGGATGAACCAAATCAAGATGATATTGAAGACGCTATGGCACTGGGTGCTATGGCTGTCTTACAAATATTGCCAAAAGACGAAGCTCGTCCAGGCGTAAGATTTACTTCATTTATTGGTAACTGGATGGAGCAAGCAATGTTCGCCGGTGCCCAACCAGGATATTCCGATGAATATAGACGAGCAAGAGGACTTAGGAGCAGAGTAGAACCGGCTGTCAAAAGAGCTATCGTCGATGCTAGTAAGGGTATACCACTAGACGATGCATTAGCTGACGTGGAAAGAAAGTTCAACGAATTATATATATGTCCGGCTTGCAAGGGCGATGGGACTATTAACATATGGAAAGACGAACCAGATCCGGACCCAAAAAAGCCTGCTAAAAAAGTCCCAGCGAAGGTACAATGCAAAAAATGTGACGGGAAAGGAACTACAGAACACATTAAAGCTGGCCCGCAGCATCCATTCGGCAAGTTGTTGGTAGACTTGGAAGAGGTAAGAGATAAAGTCGTTCGTGCTATAACATCTGGGAGCACAGAAGCGATCAAAAAAGCATATAAAGACCTACAGGATAAATTTAACGAAATCAAGGAAGAAGAAGATACATTTTCCTCTGGCGGTATTACTACTACCGGGTCTGTTGGAAAGAAGCCTCGTGAACATGGTGCTTTGAATGCCTTTAAACGAATCACCATCCTATTCGATGAACAGAGAGCACTTGCAGAGGATGCAATCGAACTACTACGGCAAGGCGACGACAGCAATTGGGATGCAGTTATGGAAGCTGCTCGTGGTGTATGGAAGAATTTCAAAACGCTAGAACACAAAAAATGGGCACCAGACCCAAATGATCCCGATGCAAAGGAACCGGTATATGTTTCACCGTATGAAAGTCCAAAACAAGGCTCAATGGGGTTATTAGCTATCCAAAAGGCATTTGAGACGGCGTTGAAAAGTAAAAATACAGATCATATAAAAGAATTCATTGCCATGAGCCACGAAGAACAACAACACATCAGAGATATCGAACAAGAGAAGTTGGATTCATCTAGAGCTACGTCGTTGAACGTTGGTGGCGATGATGATGACGATGAGGGTGAGGAGCGATCTGATTTTGCAAGCAAAAGGAGATCAGTTGGTGAATTCACGCAGAAATACTACGAAATAGTATCCAAATCCATAGGGATGTTGTCACCATATCATGATGATTCACTTGAGCGTAAAGAACGTGCTTCGATAGCAGGCAAGACGCTTGCAAGTATTAAGTCTTCCATCGACGCATATCTAAAGATGAAGGCGAGCGGTCAGGATACGTCCGACGTACTTGCTAACATCCAGGATATATCAAAGAACCTAAGCCCGAAACTTGGTGAATGGAAGGAAGAGATCGTAGGTGTATTGCGTAACCTAAATGGTGCAATTGAAGTTGATGACGGCTTCAAAGAAGTCAAACACGACATCTCCGATTTACAAAAAATAGCGAAAGAAGATACGAAGATCGAGTCGTCAGAAGGCTCACTTACTCCGCAGGAATATCGGTTAGCATTGAGATTTTATGGCATTCACGACTATCCTGAAAAGGGTACACCGCAAGATCCAGAAATCGATGAACAGGGTAGATTATCAAAATGGGCCGAGGCAGGATATCCAGCGATTGGCGAAAAACAGATTGGTAGAGAGCAAAGCATATTTCTATGGACCGACGTGTTTGAGACTACCGATGACAATGGCGAGCCTATGCAATCGGTATCGAACGCCAGAATTTCGAAGGTTCTGACAAGTGCTAAACTTAAGATTGGCGATCTGGCTCGCCAGTTGAAGCAGCAGATAGGAGAAGAATTCGGATATGACTCAGTTGATTACCAAATCATATCCGAATTTTATGTTGCCTATTGCCGCATGGTAGTTGAGGAGATTGCACCCGGCAGCCTGAAAACAATTCGTGGCTAATTGCCGACTTTCAGACCGGCCAAAGCACCTTCCTTCTTCACTTGGCGTTGTCCGGCCTTTAGTATTTGCCTGAACGTCGCATCATCTACGTAGTTGCAATAGATTAAGCCGACCGGCTCTGCTTGCCAGTAATCAATCGGATTCGGGTCAACTCCTATTTCTTGGTTGATCCTGGCACCAGCACCGATTTCAAGCATTTTCTGCTGCGTCATTGGTGCAGGAGTAGTGCGAGGAGCTATCATCGATTGGGCGCGAATAATGCCGCCACCCGTCTTACGATGCATTGCACCTTTCGAGCAAGAACAAGAATTGACATGCTGCGTACTTGCCATGTTGAATGAAAGTGACTTACTTCCATCACCACAGGGACCATATGCTCCAACTGCACCGCATGGTCCTGTCGGTCCAGATGGCCCGCTGACACAGCTATCGTAATCAAGGTTGGCCATATCGGCACCATATTCACCGGAATCAGCCATCGATAATGAATGCATGCCCCAATCTTGCCCTCTTGTATAGACTGGATTCTTACGCGGCTCTTTGCTCAAATAGAAAGCGAATCCTATGGCCCAGACACGATCATCGCCGATCACTTGTGCCGCTACGCCACGTGTGATATCTTCGGTGATGATATATTGCCTGACTTCACCCTTTTCGTTGCGGAATCCATCAATCCACAACATCTGGCCTGTCGTTGTGGCGATATAGTTCTGTGCAGGCCAAGCGTAATTGCATTCAGGGCAGAAACGACCTTGCTGGAGCGCGACATTATGTACTGGACACTTCTCGTGGTATTGTTCCAAATTAAGTTGCGTCACTTTTTTACCGGTGATTGGATTAACACCCTGGACGCTCACCACGATTGCTAAATCGTATCTGTGGCCTGAATTCATAGTGAAATCGAACCACATACCCCTATTAATGGTGGCTGGGACGAAATACGAGCTTGCTTTGCCTGACCCATGCATCCAATTTTCTGGGCAGGCGGGGAATTCATCAACAGGGTACGCCTGGACTTTGCAGTGCGGTGGTAAAGCGTGTAGTGCATCGCCAACTAGTGCTGGAGGCATATTGATTTCTGCGAACAAACCGTTAATTTCCATTCTCGTGCTCATAGTGATCTCCGATAGAAGAAAGCACGGCGAACCTCTTTCGAGGTTCGCCGTGCGGTTGATGGTTAAATGCTGCGATTCTTGCCGAGATTGAATGGGTTATTACCCTTCTTCTCGGTTACTTTAGCAGAGCCAAGCTTCGCGCGTAGGCTTGGAAGATTTCCAAGTGCTTCGCGTTCTTTATATAACTTGGCTGCTTCAATGCAACGCCTACCGACCATACCGGTGGTAGCAAGGCTGTAGACATCAAGCTCGTGCATCTTGCTCATATCTATCTCAAATGTCTCGGTGACGGCGAGATATAAAGTCTTCTTGGTTTTCCAATCGACTTTATCCCAATCACACCCGATAGTAGAAACACCGTTTCGTAGTGCGATACCAGGAAATAGAGGATGCTCATTTGCTATCTGATCTGGACGTTCTCCGACAGCATAGGTCGGCCTAACGTCGCCGTCAGGAGTTACGAATGTCGGTATCTCGCCATGGTCGTCAAGTTCACCAAGAAGCTTTAATGAAACTTCCTTATTGATAGTACCATCATCGTTGAAAACGATGAACTTCTTGCCCTCTGAGTGGAACTTTAGACGCTCAGCAACCGGCGTTTTCAACTGCTTCGGATCATAAACATCAAGCAGTTGGGCTGGCGTCATTGTTTTCGCCAACTTTTCCGGGTCATTATCTTCCAGAATGATTTTCTGGATATCCTGTGCTTGTGGCTGTTCTCCACGGAACAGCGTAGCGATGCGACGGGCCAGGATTCTGGGGACACCACAAACTTCCAGATCTTCCCAACTTGCTGCGGATAGGGAGTCTTCTGATGAACCACCCATCTCGGTTAAGTTGGTGAAGAAAGTCTCAGCATCGACTTTCTTGGTGCTTTGAGAATTGTGCGCTTCCAGAATAGCACGAGCACCGTCAAGCTTAGATTCATACGACATAATATATCTCCTACTCTCTCTACTCTCTACTCTCTCTACTCTCTACTCACGGATTTCATCGCTACAAGCGATATCGCATCCGCAACGATGAATTATCTACTACGTGAAATACATCACCAAACATCTTTAGCGATTTCTTCCACCATTAGTAGAGGAAATCGATTATAATGAGATGGTCAGATCACCAATAGAGCAAAACTAATTATGGTCATTATTGGTGGAAGAACGATATGTCAACTAAAATTTGTACCGATTGTCGAGAACGATTGCCTATAGAGCAATTCCATTGGTTGAAAAAGGGCTTAATTCGTCGCTCTCAATGCAAGGACTGCATCCGTGTGCGTCGGCAACGTTACTATCAAGCCAACCAGTTGAGACTAAAGCAAGTTACACGACACTATTACCAACAGCATCGGAAAGAGGTTATTTCCAGTCAGATGCGATACCGGCAATTGCGAGTAGAACGAGCACGGCGATATGTTCTTGATTATCTAAGCCATCAATCGTGTGTCGATTGCGACAATAGCGATATTCGAGTCTTAGAGTTTGATCACACACGAGGCAAGAAATCAGCTTCGATCGCCCATATGATAGCTCATGGGGTATCGATTACACGGCTTCAGCGTGAGATCGATAAGTGCAGTGTCCGTTGTGCAAACTGCCATAGAATTAGGCATTCGTTAGAAGGCGGATGGAGGAAGATCGGAGTCGAGGATATCAGATGACATGCCCATCTCTTTGGCCTCTATCTCTAGAGTGAGTTCTTTTGGTAGGTAGGCTTTCAGCTCGTCGACTATTTCATTTATGTCAGTAAGGCTTGCTTCTACGACAGAATCATCGCCGCCTTCAAGAGCTTCAAGGGCATCATTTACATGGTGTGATATCAGAATCAGATCATTCTGAAGAACATCTGCCGGTATCATATGTCGCCCTATCCCACGCTATATTTGTTGGGATTATGTAGCAATGGTATAGATAATTCTTAGTTGGTCTGCTACCTCTAAAATAACGTTGCCTTTGAGAAATAAAGCTGTAGCCCAGAGAGAATTACCAGCTGAATTATCGCCTTTGATTTGCGAGTTTGGGCCGGTTACGACGAGCAAGCCTACAATCGTACAACTCTCTGTAATATCGAATAGGGATTTCGTTGTGTTCGCTATAGTTTGTCCAGATGCTTCGTCGGTATACCAAACTGGCCTGGTATTCGTATCGCCGTTGCTGTTTGGATCTGAATAGCCCGTGAATTCTAACCAATTATTACCACCGACTCCGGATAATGTAGTATGAGCACCCCATGTCAGCTCATTTGTGACTGATGATTGATTGTAATATTCGAATTTGATCCAATCATCAGTTCTTATAGCAGATGAGATGCGTACTTCATCAATTGCACCTGAATAAAAAAGGTCGCTAGGGTTTCCACCGATTATATTGCTTGTCCAGGGTGCATGCGCTATATCATAATTTCCAGCATAATTTATGGTTGAGTTTGCAGCACCATTTACATATAACGTAGCATCGCCTGTTGAGCTATCATATGTAACTGCTAAATGCGTCCAAGCAGCTAGTGTGATTGCATATCCGAAACTAAAAGATCGCCAACTATTATTAAGATATAGGTATGCGCCGATTTTTCCTGACGAATTACGACCGACTTCTAAGATATATCCAGAATCGAATCCTATGATGTTCGATCCACTAGCTACCGTTGTGTTTAGTGGGTTGACCCAAGCAGACATCGTGACATCAGGTATAGTCAATGATGCGTTGTTTGGTATTATTATGCTTTGAGCTTGACTTAAATTAAATTTTTTACCCCAACCAATTTGGCCTGCGAATTGTACTGGTTGATTGGTCGTATTTGTACTATCGTTACCATTAATTGTCGAATCTACAAAATCACCTACAGCACCTGTTCCAGATTCTGATAAATGCCACACACCTTTATAGCTCGATTCCCATACATTTTCAGCGTCTTCACCATCTACAGCGAGATTATTACCGTAATAGATATAGATCGTTGTTGTAGTATTATATTGAATGGTTGGTACTTTCACCCAGAAAACGGCAGTGGCGGGCGTTCCATTTCCACCAGACCAATATTCACGCTCATAACTTAATAAAGTTATTCCATCCGATGAAGTGAATCTGATATCATAACCAGTTGATGTTGCGTTACTAAAATCTGCGTCAGAATTAATTCTGACGCATAATGGAAAATCAGTTAAATCATCGGTGCCTACATTTGTATTATCGATAGTTATCGCTTTGCGATACTTCCAATAATATTGCCAATATGGTACAGTAGGATCGGATATATCTGAGTAGTGGTTAAGCCCTTGATATGTATCGAGTGTAGACAATGATACATATCCAACATTGTCGATCAAGCTCATGTAAGTACGCAATATCTGCGTACCGTTATAAAAGTTAGTGCGTAGGATATTATTTTTACCTTCGATAGTGACGCTATTCGGCATATCATAACGGTCGATCATTGAACCTTTACGCCAGTGTTCGACAAAGAACTTTCCAGATGGTTCAATTTTATTTGATATTTTCATAATTTGTTGAAAAACCTGGACAAACAGAAATCAGTTGGGACGTCTAATGTTGGATTGTTTATTTTTAAGATTTCATTAGAACAATAAGGACTACAATAAATTGTTCCTTTTGAAGTTAAGGTCCCACCAACCCATTTTGTCGAAGTTAAACCATTTTCACCCCATGTTGTTATTGCGTCTGTAGCAGGGTTGATTCTTAAAATTGTTGAACTGTTAGATGGTATGCCATAAATCATACCATCCGATCCCACGACACCACCAGCCCATTTTGAGGATTTTTCTAAAATAGTATGAGCACCCCATGTCAGCTCATTTGTGACTGATGATTGATTGTAATATTCGAATTTGATCCAATCAGTAGATCTCGCAGAGCTTGATACTCTAAACTCATCAATCCATCCAATAAAATTATTATCACCTACTCCTGAGTGTCCGACATATAATGGAGTTGTACCGGAACAACCAATAGGAACAGAGATAGTGCCAGTATCTTTCAAGACACCATTTAAATAAATTGATCCGAGCGCACCAGAAGTGAGCGTTATTGCAAGATGGTACCATGTATCGTTACTAATAGTACCGGCATTCACGACAGTCACATCGGTCATTGTGTTAGTTGTGAACCCTATTGAATCAGTATTATTATATCTCGCTACTCTATAGTGTTGATAGGGGTTTGCCCAGCTGCTTAGATAATATGGCTTGCAGAAAATGGAAGCCCAGATCCCGGCCCACCCTACACGTCTAAACCAGCATGAAACCGTCAGAGATGTAGTAAAATTAATATTCGAGGAATCAATTGTTATCCATTGCGATCCATTTACATAAGCAGCACCATTTAGATATCCTGTAGCAGCTGTAGCACCAACATTCACTCCGTTTGTTGCATTGGCTGTTGAGTCTAAGACAGATAATTCAGTACCGTTTCCAAAATGATAAACACCTTTAAAATTAGAATCCCAAGCGCCTGTCGAATCGGTTCTACTGACGGCGAGGCGATTTCCATAATAACAATAAATGGTTGTATTTGTTGAAGAGGAGATATTAGGAACTTTAACCCAGAAAGTACCATTAGCTGCACCGCTTGTTATAGAAAATACTTCACATTCAGCAGATAGTCGATTAAAATTTTCATCTGTAAAATAGATATCATTACCGGAAGTTAGACAATGAGCACCGATATCAGTATCATTAGTGATTTTCACATATAGCGGAAATGATGCAAGGTCGCTACTAACATTTGTCTTCGAAATTGTTATTGTTTTACGATAAACAGGCTGCATAACAAATGTTGTTGTTGTATCTGTAATCGGGTCAATTTTGAGAACGGCTGTGTCATTATGTGGAATACCGTAAATCACACCGTTCGGAGCTAGAACACCTCCTACCCATTTTGCTTGTGCTGCTGCTGTATGATCTCCCCATGTAATCTCACCAGATGACATGTTATAATATTCAAATTCAATCCAATCAGCTGAGCGAATTGTGTGAGAGATACGAACCTCGTCGAGCGATCCAGCCAGCGGCCACTGCCAAGTGCCATTTAAATAAGCTCTACCCATCGCTAGAGCACTTGCTGATACACCAATAGTGCCAACTCCTTGAGCGGTTGCTGTATTGTCGAGAGCTCCGTCGACATATATATATATAATTGAACCATTACGGACAGCGGCACAATGATGCCAATTACCATCGTTCAAATTTGTTTTTGTGCTAATTACAGAATACCACGTTGCATCATTGTTAAGACGATAACCAAAATATGTTGTGTAAGTATTGCCACTCCCAAGCAGAAAGAATTGATATCCTGTTGGTGTTGCTGAAGATTGCGTTGTAAAACGAGCTATAAGTGCTTGATGTGCTGTTCCTGTCTGAGTTGATTTAAACCAGCATTCTATTGTAGCATAATCAGGCAGGTTAACATCTGGATCAGATGGAACAGAGATTGAATGGGCCGTAGATCCGTCGAATAATGCACATCCATCAACTTTACCGGCAGCCGCAGTGATGCCCGTTATTGTTCCATTATTAGTATTGATTGTAGAGTCTACAGCACTTAATGTCGTGCCGTCGCCTAAATGCCATACGCCTTTGTGGTAACTATCCCAAACGGATGAGGTGTTCGTTCTAGCGGTCGCCCCGTCATTCCCATAGCAACAATAAATAACTGTATCTGCTGTAGCAGAGAGACTTGGGACTCGAACCCAAAAAACGCCGGTTGCTACGCCGTCAATGACAGAAAATGATTCACATTCGGCATCTAAAGGATAGAAATCAGCGTCTGTAAAAACGATATCGTTACCAGAAGCTAAACAAACAGCACCAATATCAGCATCGCCATCGATCTTTACACATAATGGAAAATTGGTAAGGATACTATCTATATGTGTATGAGAGATTGTAATCGATTTTAAATAGCTCTGCCCAACGCTACCAAATGTTGTTACTGTGTCTGTGGTTGGATCGATCTTTAATATCATTGGGTGATTATAGGGAATGCCGTATATCATGCCATCAGGAGCTAGAACACCGCCGATCCATTTACCACTACCTGCTAGGCTTCCAAATGTTGTTGTTGTATCAGTAGTTGGATCAATTTTTAATATAGTTGTGCTGTCATATGGAATGCCGTAGATTGATCCATTTGTAGCTGCAACGCCACCGGCCCATTTGGCAGTACCATCTAAGCTACCGAATGTTGTTATTGTATCTGTTGTGGTGTCGATTTTTAATATCGTTGTACTGTTATATGGCATCCCATAGATTGCACTATTTGAGCCGAGGACACCTCCCGCCCATTTTGCTGTATCAGAAGATAAACTTCCAAGCACTATGCTTTCATCTGTGTTTGGGTTTATTTTTAAAATCGTCGCACTATCATATGGAATATTATAAATCGCTCCGTTTGGTGCTAGAACACCACCATACCATTTATTGTCGGCTGATGTGATATTAGGAGATGCAATGCTATCGGAAACTAATCGAGAACACATCAAATTGGTGTTGTATCGTATTGATAATGCTTGTTTAGTTTGTTCCCACTTATTGCTATTCGTCCCCCAAGTAGGAAAATTGCCATGATTAACGGCAGATCCTAAAGCCGGCAATATTTCTATTCTATCAGCTTTCGATATTAACGGTTTTTGATAAGCCATTATTAAGCCTTATTGAAATGGCGAGACAAACAAAAATCAAGCGGCACGTCATCTAGTGCAACGCCAATTTTCAACACTGTTGTAGCCGTGAATGTTATTCCGTAAATGCAACCGTTTGAAGCAAGGATCCCGCAATCCCATTTATCAGTCCCTGTTAAGCTCCCATATGTCGTGTATGAATCAGTAGTTGGATCAATTCTAAGTATTGTTGTCGTTGTTGAACCGCATGGAATGCCGTAAATACAACCATCTGCCCCGAGTACGGAGCCAATCCATTTATATAGCCCGGTATAGTTTCCTAAAGATATAACTGTATCAGTAGTTGTGTCGATCCTCAGTATGCTTGGACTATCTTGCGGGGCACAATAGATCATTTCATTTGGTGCTAAAGCACCACCGTACCATTTGTGTACCCCGGCTTCTACAGGAAGACTTCCAAATGTTGTTATTGTGTCCGTGGATGGATCGATTTTCAACACAGTCGCACTACTGCCTGGTATTCCATAAATACAACCATTAGGGGCTAATACTCCGCCTTGCCATTTATTGCTGCCTGTCAAGCTTCCAAATGTTGTTACTGTGTCTGTGGTTGGATCGATTTTCAACACAGTTGTGCTGTCATATGGAATACCGTAGATATAACCGTTTGGAGCCAGAACCCCACCTTCCCATTTAGCAGTGCCTGTTAAGCTTCCAAATGTTGTTGCTGTATCTGTGGTTGGATCAATCTTCAGGATTGTTGTATTGGTAAATGGCATCCCATAAATGTAACCATTCGGAGCCAAAACACCACCCTGCCAACTCCAACTAGCTGCCCCAACGCTACCAAACGTTGTTGCTGTATCTGTGGTTGGATCAATCTTTAGGATTGTTGCAATGTTGCAAGGTATACCATAAATGCAACCATTCGGTGCTAAGACGCCACCTATCCACTTACCAGCACCAGCATCAAGACTTCCAAAGGTTGTTGCGACTTTCTGAGCACTGGCACGATTTGTGCCGGCTCTCATACAAATCGCTAATTGTGTTTGTGCCCATGCGATTTTGTTGCTTTCCCATTCAGGGAAGTCAATATGATTTAATAAATCTCCACTTGCCAAAGAACCAATCGAATTTGATTTTTGAGTTAGCGGTATTTGATATGACATTTGATTTCCGTATTACAACTTATTGAAATGCCTAGACAAACAGAAATCATCCGGAACATCGGCTGTTATACCACCTATCTTTAGAAAATTGGCAGCATCATGCGGAGTGCAATAGATTATACCGCTTGGGGTCAAGACGCCTCCTGCCCATTTCTTAGCGGCTGCCCCAGGACTTCCAAATGTTGTAGTTGTATCTGTGGTTGGGTCAATCTTTAGAACGATCGGAGCACTGAAAGGAACAGTGTAGATCATTCCATCAGATCCCAGAACACCACCTATCCATTTAGCCTCATCTGTATACTGATCGCTCCAAGTTAATTGACCTGTAGTGGAGACTTGATTATAATATTCGAATTTAATCCACTCTGCTGAACGTGCTATTCCAGCAAGACGGACTTCATCTAAATAGCCGATATATTTGCCATCTGGGGACATTGCATTGCCAGCACCAAAATATACGGGTGTGGTCCCGCTACAATTGATCGGCACGGCGGTAGTGCCTGTTTTATCAACTACACCATTGATGTAAATTTTTGCTGCACCAGCAGAACTACAAGTGGCGGTAATATAATACCAAGTAGCATCGCTGATTGCAGTTACGGTTGGCAATTCGAGCACACTTCCACCGTTATTCATCGCAAAAGAAAGATAATTGCCGTTACTATATCGCTTAACTGTCCACTGATGATAAGGCATTGACCAGGAAGCGGCATAATATGGTTTAGAAACTATCCCATCCCATCCGTTACCAGCCGTCCAGCCATTACGTTTCATCCAGAAGCTTATAGTGAAGTCAGAGTGAAGATTTATACTTGCGTCTGTTCCTAAGATGATGTAGCTAGCAGCATTGAAATATCCTGATCCACTTCCATTAAATCTTCCAGTAGTAGCGCCAACAACTCCGGTGTTTGTTCCATTATTGTTATAGCTATAAGAATCTGCCGTATTGACTACATTAGAATCACTATTTAAATGATGGACGGATTTGAAATAGCTGCTCCATACTGATGCAGCAGTCGACGCTGTATCAACCCTGCCATTACCATAACAACAATAAATGATTGTGTTTGCAGCAGCCGCGACTGTTGGAACTTTGACCCAGAAAGTGCCAGTAGCTGCACCGGCTGTGACCGCAAATGCATCTTTTTCTGAATATAGTTGATTGTCGTTAGAGTCTAAGAAATAGATATCGTCGCCAGAAGCTAAACAAACAGCACCAATATCAGTATCAGCGTTTATTTGTACGCATAATGGAAAATCGGTGAGATCAGCATCAACATATGTCTCTGAAATTGTAATCTTTTTCTTGCGTAGTATGACGCCCGCCGAAGTGCTACTAAATGTTGTTGCTGTATCTGTGGTTGGATCGATTTTTAAGAATTTGCTACCTTTTGATGGAATACCATAAATCATTCCGTTCGAAGCTGCAACGCCACCAATCCACTTGGTTGAACCGGTCAGAGTTCCGAAAGTTGTTACTGCATCTGTGGTTGGATCGATTCTTAAAACTGAGGTGCTGTTGTAGGGTATTCCGTAAATATAACCATTCGAAGCCAAAACACCCCCAGCCCAATCAGCAGAACCCGCCCCAGCGCTTCCAAATGTCGTTACTGTGTCTGTAGTTGGATCGATCTTTAATATTGTAGTAGCATTATAAGGTATACTGTAAATGGCTCCATTTGCAGCAACGACACCCCCAGCCCAATCAGCAGAGCCCGCCCCAGCGCTTCCAAATGTTGTTGCTGTATCTGTGGCTGGATCGATCTTTAATATTGTAGTAGCATTGTGTGGAATTCCGTAGATTTTTTCATTCGCAGCTAAAACGCCACCATACCACTTGCTGGCATCTGCTCCAACACTACCGAAAGTTGTTGCTATATCTGTAGTTGGATCGATCTTTAATACCGTAGCGGAACTATAAGGTATGCTATAAATTGATCCATTTGCACTTAGAACGCCCCCAAACCACTTACTTGCATCGGCAGATAAACCGTCAAATGTTGTTGTAGTTGGATTAAAAGAGGCTGTATTTGCTTCCGCTCTTATGTTTATAGCTTGTCTTGTCTGAGTCCAGGCCAGGCTATTTGTTTCCCATGCAGGGAAGTTTCCGTGGTTTATGATATCGGTGGCTGAGAACGATTGAATTGTGTTAGATTCTACAGCGAGTGATTTTGAAAACGTGATTACGGGTGCAGCCACAGTGTCCACTGCTGTTTGTGTTACTGATAGCGTGTTTGATGTACTAAGATTGAGATAGAGCGATTTGACTGTTATCCAACGACGGAGCCGAAAGAGTGAGTATGGATCAGAATAAACATCCGCTATTTCTTGGGTGCTCAAGCCTCTGTCCCATACTAAACAAAGAGGAAAATAACCAGCTGGATTATACCATGTACCCGATACTGAAAAGCCACCACGACAATCAATTGCATATTGATTTTCAAACCATGGGTAAACAATTGCACTATCTGCACTAAAAGTGCCAGAACTATGCCACCTCCCATTTTTATAAAATGAAGCAGTAGCGCCTTTTCTCGTGGTACCATACATATTAATGTTTGTGGTATCACTTGTATCAACAATCCCGTTACCACTAGTCACAGATGGAGTTGTACTTCCATTATAATATGCTGTTGTAAGTGTCGTTCCTGATCCAGCCCGAAACAACCACATTACATAATATGGACTATACCAACCATTTGTATAATATGGTATAGTCCACAAAAAACTATCCGCAGAATTCCATGCTATTGCTTTATACCATATTAAAATTGTATAGTCACGAGTTGGTCGTCTTGGTGCTGCTTCACCACTTGGTTGAGATCCTGTCTGTTTTGGATATGTCCAATAAGCACCATCTGTGGATGCTGTAGAGGACGAATATAAGGCAGGCCCCATTGCAGTCTGCCCAGTAAAAGTACTACTACTTCTGAGTGTGCCATATGCACGTAATACTACATCATATCCAACGCCAGGACCAAGAAACATAGCCGGAGCATAACATAGACCTTTCCAGAGATCTGGGCGTTCACTTTCAGCTTCACATCTAGCAAACCCAGTTGCAAAGCTTGGTATCGATTTTTCTTGCGATATACCCATATTTAGCTTTGGATGTCATCAGAAACAGGTGTGAATGTGAAAACGTGATCTCCATTAGTCGCCGATAATGCTTTTGCTCCTGCTGCATTCCAACCAGCTATAGCGATATATCGACTCCATAGATAGACAAGCCCGCTAGAACACCACGCTTGATCCGTGGCGGTAGCAGCGCCCACAGGCCCCAAAAACGTGCAGTTATATTGTAATGTGGCTTCTGATGTTAAAGTGGCATCACCAAACGTTAGACCACCATCTGTTAAAGAAGCAGTCGCGATTGCATTAGATGTAACAACATATAGTCTAAGGTTATCGCCAGCAGTTGGCGTTGCGACCCATTTTGTAGAACAGCGCCAACGGTATCTCATAGGAATCGCTCCACTACCACGATCCCAGACATTAGAAATTCTTGCATTCGACAAAGCAAGGCTTGTCGGTGTCCATGTTATTGTGCCACCGGTTGGTGCGAATGTTACGACCGTTCCTGCAGTGGAATATATCAATTCGCTCATTTTCTTGCTCCATTACGCATTGACTGTGTACAAAACCCTCACCAAAGTGCCAATAGCTACAGTTTTTGCTAACGGGAAAAGAGCTGTAGCCCAAAGAACGCTATTGTTAAAACTGTGATCGCCTTTTAGTTGCGCAGAGGGACTGCCACCAGCTATAAAAAGTCCTCGTATCGTTCCTGCAGCAGTCATATTGTACAGAGCTCTATATGTTGCGTTTGTTATGCTGCCATTGCTTGGCTCATCGGTTGTCCAAGCTGGACGAGTTGAGGCGTCATTGGTATTATTTACATCTAAATAGGATGTGAATTCTTGCCATCCATTTCCGGCTGTTCCGATATTAGGATATGTATCTGTTGCAGCTAAAGCTGAATAATTTGTATTGTCTATTATTCCTATCCACCAAGAAGTAGTAGGTAAATAAGAATGAAAGCCAACATTGAGGAATCTATTCTCACCTTCATTTGTTGTGTCGTTATTACATGCAATGAAATCTACAAGCTTCCTGCGATAAAAGCATTCAACAGCGAATTTGCCATGTGGATCTAGAATATCCATAGCTACCTCATTTTAAATTTGATATGAAGTATAAAAGATAATATATGAGCACTTAACGCTGGCAGCAATCACTACATCGACTGCCAAGTGTCGCCGTTATAAAATAGCACAGTTGTGCCATTATACCAGCAGTCACCAAATATTGGGCTACGCCCAAGCAAGATTATTAAACGTGGAAGGACATATTCTTCATAGAATGCATTTGCAGCTGTATCGGTGTCAGCTGGCAGTTTTGTGTAGTCGATACAGAGCTGAACTGTCTTCCTGACAAGACCACCAGTATTGCCATACCGGCTGATACCTTCGACAGGTATGATTCCTGTCTGTGAATCGAGGTCGATTGTATTGCCAAGTCCCTGATCTTGCTCACAGACAAACCGGTTTTCCTCGGAAGGAGGAATCGGTGTCGTCAATGTTGATGTTGAACCAACCATTGCTCGGCATTGTCCATCCGTTGGTGTCCATCTCGGTACGCGGCTAATCGAGAAGGAGCTTAACCTAGTAGCAGTTTGTAAGAATGTTGCGGATTGCTCTGGTAGAAGTGATTCGAAAGTATCAAAGAAAAGGTCGATGACGTCTGATGTCGAGCCCCATAGGCTGCTTAGAACTACGTGTCCTCTGCCGAAATCCTGGAAATAAAGCTCAAAATCAGTTCCTGATTGCAATAATAGGTCGTTAATTGGTTCAATCGCCACAATATCACCAGTGACCATATTTCGCAGTAAATCTAATCGCGCAAATTCGATAGGATCTGGCGACGGGCTTAGTCTAGTGACATTATGTGTTGCAAAGAAGAATCGTAATTGATCATTTGTCGTCCCTACTGGCTGGATTCTACTAATCCAAACAGGGAAGTATGTGCCACTTGTATCACCAGTCGGCTCGTCACCAGCAGGCGCTACGATGTTGAATTCACGGAACATCGAAGCTGGGATAGTTACAACAAACGTTCCGCTAGATGTTCTGGTGGAATCGGCACCGAATGGGTAGTTGAATGCATTTAACCAGGATGCTGCATCACTTGCGATATTAGGAATAGCATTATTACAACTGTCCACCAACATGCCGGTTCCGTGGCTCACAGGAGTTGGAGAGTAACTATTGATCTCTGACGGTGTAGCACCTGTATTGGCAATCTGGTAAACTGTCGGTAAAACTGCTCCGGGTGCGACGAGGTTATAGAATGCTTGAACGATAGGATCATTCTGTGGAAGGGTTCGGAAAGTAATGAACCCATCGATCGTCGCAGATTCACTAACATCAATATTTATCGGCTCTTCCGTGCAGACGGTCAACCGCGATCGCTGATAGGTCAATTCGCTGTCTATAGTATAATCGGCAGTGAATAGAGCGATTTCACTTGGGCTATCAGCTTTGACCGCTGTGAAGATTAGACGTAGGACGCCAGTATAAGTACCAGTTGTGCCTGGATTGACGCCACTTTCCCGCTTGATTTTCGCCAGCCGGAAATCATACCAATCCTTTGGCGTCGACATATGCAAATCCCAAATCCAGCCATTTGGTAATTGGGCACTTGTAGTAGAATTGATTACGCTGGCTTGAATGAGGAATGGGAAGATTGCCTCATGCCCGATACTGATGCTTAGGGAATCAAGCGTCTTCGCGAGAATAAGTTGTCGGAGAGTGATATCCGCCATTGGGCGGTTCATTGCCTCGTAATATACGGGATCAGTCGGGGTGATCCAGCGGACATTCAAAGTTGAATCAGTGGTCAGTGCTTGGAAAAGATTCCCAGGTGCGACTGTTGGGACTAGACTGGGATTAATTGTGGGCATACATTCTCTCCATGTTAGGCATCTTATCTTTGATTATGTATAAAACATAGTTTTTCACCACCATATTTACGGACATAACCTTTTGCTTCAGCAAATTCAGATTCAGTCATTTTCTGTTTCACTGCCCTTCCGTAGAGCGTTCTCTTGTGCATAACATATCCGGAAATATCTACGTACCAATAATCAGCAGGAACGGTGTGATGTAATCTGAAATTGCTTGCTTTATAAATTCCACCATCGTGTCCGACAGTCGTGTCGGCGTAGGCTACAATCAATTTACAGCTTATCTGTTTTAAGGCTCTCTTTATAAACCAACTAGCAAAATTCTTTTTATGGTATGAGGGATGAATACATAACCTAGATAACTCTCGGACCTCTCCATCGACTAGCCCAAACTGGCCAGATGTATTTTGTCGGAGTGGCGGACTAAAAACGATAGCAGCCACCAATAAATCACCAAGAAATGCACCAAATGCCTTTCCGCCACGATCCTTCCCAAGATAATGATAAAGATCTAAAAACTGTTTGGTTTCATAGCTATCAATAGCTCTAAGTGTCAAATCTGCAAATTTGAATTCTTTTGTTTCTATTTGTAGTCCTAACTTCAATTTTAATCGATCTAATACTCTGTCTTTGCAATAAAATTCGTGCTCCCAAACATACATTATTTCGTATTCTGGAAAATATCGGCTAATATAGGTGAATTTTCCTTTGTCTCTTCGTTCTGCGTTCTCAAGTGTGTGCCAATAATCTCCCTGGCACTCTATCAACAGTTTCTTTTCTCCATTTACGACTAAACAATCAAAAACATAATAGCCTATTCTTGTTTGCTCACTTTCTTTGTAGTATTCTATCCCAAGCTCATCCAAATAAGCATAGAGCATTTTCTGAATTGATGAAATTTTTCCTGATTGTGCTGCTCTAGCTATTGCTGAAGATATTCTGTGTTTTTCTCTTACTTCTGGCCTTTCGAAGTGAAAATTCTTATATAGGTCCTTCCATTTGTCAATATCATTAATAATGCTGACTTTAATTGCCTGATGTGCCATATGCCTTATTTTGGCCATATGGTCTTTAAACCACGATTTCTTTTTAAACTCCGCTAGTGCTATAGCTCTCGCTTCAGCCTTCTTAGGATTGATCTTATTGTCAGCTCTAACTGATTCTGTTACTCGTTGCCGTAATTCTGGTGTATTCCATAATGTCTTTGCAGCTTTTGAACATCTGGCCTTATGTTCTAACGTGGCAGCAGTCTTATTGAACGATTTTTTCCATTTTTCCAATCTACTTGGGTCATCGATATACGATTTCACGGAGCAGCTCTTGCATAAATAGTACCCCTTAGCTCCCCATTTTCTAGTTAGAGCTCTAGTGCTCAGTCTTGTAGTAGTACCGCAAGCACAAGATACTTCAACAAAATATTTCTCAGATATTGGTAGATGTACATTTGCAAATTGTCTCGCTAGATCGCCAGTTAATTTATCTATAAGCATAGCCTATTTACTTTTGAGACAATAAACAAACCATAGCACCTGAGAACTCAAACTGGAAAGTTATGATCACGCTTTTTACAAACCACTGGGACCACAAGAACCAAGAGAGACAAAGCGAAATCGATTATTGCATAAATAGGAATATCGATAATCAGCATATTGATCGTGTCGTTATAATAGGACAGTCGTCAGCACGAGCACGTCTGAATATCAGACAAGATCAAGATGTTGAATTAATACGATATCTAGCTAAATTCAAAATCGATAGCAAGAGATTAGGAAAAATCTTATGGGAGGATTTCGACTGCACTAGAAATACATATAACAGACCGACGTTTGAAAATTTTTTCTATCTAGTGAATAAATATTGTAGCTCACCAGCTGACATTAGCATCATTACAAATTCAGACATCTATTTTGATAGTACTATTAGAATTCTGAGTCAGATAGATTTTACTGATACTTGTATTGCGCTATCAAGACATGAAGCTGATACTGGGCGTCTACTAGTTGGCTCGAATAGCCAAGATAGCTGGATCTTCCAAGGCAAAATCAGACCAATATCTAATATTGGCTTTCCGATGGGTATAAATGGCTGCGATGTCCATTTAAACTGGCGACTAGCTAACGCCGGTTATAGATTAGTAAATCCCTGTTTCTCAATAAAATCGCTGCATGTGCATAACAATCCCTACGTTGCTGATAGGGGTAATAATGAGTTGATGGTGCTAGAGCATAAATATGTTGATCATTGCTCAATAGATAATTATAAATCACAAAAATTTGAATCGGGGATTATAGCTTTTAGTTTATTTGGAGATCACAAGAAGTATTGTTACGGTGCGATTAAGAACGCTGAGCTAGCCAAATTCATTTATCCAGGATGGGTTGTTAGATTTTATGTCGACGATACCGTACCGGAGCACATAATAACAACACTGGGTAATCTAGATGTAGAGATAATAACAAAACCAAGAAGTATCGGTCTTGACGGCATGTTTTGGAGATTGGCCGTAGCTGATGATCTTGGGTATCGTAGATGGATCATAAGAGATGCCGACAGTAGATTAAGTTATAGGGAGAGAGCAGCTGTCGATGACTGGATGTTGTCTGGATTACCATTTCACACCATGCATGACCACCCATATCACGTTACTCCAATAATGCCAGGTATGTTTGGTGGTATAAGTGGATACTTTAATATGGGTGCAGCTATTTCGTCATGGACCAGAACAGGTAAGTATGGTGACGATGAGCATTTCTTGACCAATATTGTGTGGCCCAATATTAAAAACAAGATTTTAATGCACAATAGCACGAATAACCATTGGGATAGTATAGCAAGACCATTCCCGACATCAAGAGAGTTTGGTCGTTTCGTTGGCGAAATATTCGATGAGCATGAACACTGCCATCTTCAAAATCGAGACATAATATTACAAACACCAGAACTTAGATAGGTCAATGGTATTCAAAGATACTCAGGAAATTAAGTATAATGCCGTTCGAGTCTCAAGGAGCTGACCGTGGATAGTCTTTACACAGTTCACAAATATTTCAACGAAGCATGCTCTGCCGCTGGAATACACACGGAATTATTGGTCAGTGAAGATGACCTACGCATAGCACTGGTCAAGCAGCCGTTAGGCCCAATCACAACGCACTTACGAAATATCGCCACTGCAAAAGGAATTATCGCCGAGACGAGAATAGCCTCGTCAGGCACGATGGTAATAATGACTTCAAACCCTAATACCAGTATATCATCCGTCACCAAGGCCACTGAGTTCAAGTTCGGCAAGTTCTATCATGCTCTCAATGAGGCATTTGAGAAGCCTTGGGAAAAGAAAGAGGATGAAGAGGACGACAAGCCAGAAGAGAAGAAAAAGGACTGGGAACCTGATGAGAATGAACCACCTCGCGCCAAGGACCGTTTCTTTGAAGACCGCCAAGCTATGTTAAATAATAGCATAGATGAAGCTCTCAATGGCATTGCTGTACCTGACGGTGCCGCACAACCTGGTGTTGGCGTCAAGATGCTGAATAAAGCATTAGCCGCTAAGACTAAATCTGGTTTGACATTGAAGGATGCATTAAAGAAACAAGGAATCACGTGGCATGTTGCAGAACCGGGTTCTCATGTTGTCGTCTTTAAGGGTAAGAATGGCGACGAGAAATGGAGAGTAGAGCCTATGACGCTCTCGGATACGAAGGTATTTGAGAAGACAATGGAGGCTCTTTGGTCTGTGGCGTTGGGTAAAGCACCGAATGCCAAAGAACTAGAACTCGACGCTGCTAAACAGCGTGCTAAAGAATTAGGTGATCACCAGAAAGAAATTTCTGGGCTGGTGGATCAGATCACCGGCAAGTACGCACCGCAACCAGTAGCAGGGGACAAGAATGCCGCCGTCAATCCCAGATAATAGACTTCGGTTTCCGGCACCGCTTATCGATTTTGCCACCGAAGTCGGTCTGACTGGGCAGGATCACGAGCATTTTCCATATCCTGACGCACAGCCGCGATGGGATTGGATGCTGATGTGGTATATCAGTCTTTTGGCGAATCAAGCATCTTATGAAGAACCAACCCAATATCGCGATGGAACGCTATGGTTCGACCTAAATACATTGACTTTGAAGATCTGGCGCAGCAGCCTAGAGAATATAACCGGCTCATGGATGAGTTTGGGCAGCGTTATAGATCTTGAGACTGTAGCTGGCGTTCCTGTTAAGCTGAGTGATTGGTATACTTCTACCAATAATAAGCTTTCTGGTGGCTCGCCACAAATCACTTTCAGTGGAGCTGTCACATCTGATACAGCAACCGAGATTCCAGTACCAGTGACGCTACAGGGCAATATTGATATATTCAAAACCAGACCATTTGTTTATATCAATGGCATACTGGTTGATCCAAGACAATCCGAATATTATACAGCAACGACCATCAATTTGATAAGCCCAGTCCAGCTTGTTAAAAATGATAAGTTCACTGTTGTCATCATGAACATATTACCAGCCAACTTCTCAATCCCGGATGTAGTGGTCTGATGATTACCATACTATTAGCAATCGATGGTATCGCGTTTTTGGTCATATTAGCGACACTCAGTATCGTTTTCATTATCTTGTCTGCCGTTGATGAGCCAAGCCCGCAAGGTTCAAGTATCGTCTTGTTCATTACACTGGTTTTAGCTGCACTTTTCACAGAAGCCGGTCCTGCTGCATGGACATCCCCTTGGACCGCAGTGTTATGTGTCGGCGGTTATTTTCTCACTGGTTGTATCTATTCGATTTTTGTACGTTGGCCGTTATACCTCTACGGCTTACGCAGGCAACTGAAAGCAGTAAAGGTGGGCCTGCTATTAGACAATAATATTGATCTGTCTACTGTCGGTGTACCAAAATCAAGCACTGGCTCAAATGTAATAATTGGCCCAAATCATAAACTGTTCAAGTTATGGGCTTCGAGAGTTTATGATATTGGTCGATATAATGGGATGTGCATTAATAATGAAGGAATTCTCATTCCGCCGCAATACCACGACAATAAGGCACGACTGTTGACATGGGCAATCCTTTGGCCATGGAATGTTTTGTGGGTCTGCATCCGCAAACCCATCATTTGGATTTTTGAAGAATTGCTCAACCTGCAAATCCTGAAACGCATTTCGCAGGCAATGTCGAATTGGATGTTTAAGGATTTCAACAAGTAATGGACGATTTGCCAAATCGCGTCCTGTACCTAGATGATGAAAGATCTGATATGGAAAACGTTATAAGCCTCAACGAATCATTCGGCAACGCTTACGCTGGTAAGATTGAAATAATCGTCAAAGACAGGCACGGACGAGTGCTTGAACACGTCTGTGATCACAACATCGTCAAGATCGGGGCCAAAGAAATATTAGCGCATCGCTTGCCTTATGAAAAGATCTGGGATCCGAATGCGAGCAGTGGAGCCGGTGCTTGGGTGGCTAGTGGACTAAATGCTGCCGATTATGCACCGAAGTACATCTTATTCGGTGCATCATTTGACCCGACTACTCTTGCTGCACTCGATACAATGGACCCGCGATATTATACGACAGATCCAATCACAGGTCTGACGGTTCCGATTACTCTCGGTGTTGGTGCGGAATATGAGGGTGGCCTCATTAACGCAATTCCGATTTCTGATCCAGGAAGGCCGTTAAAGAGAGTTGAGCAGATTTTCTTTCAAGCAACATATCAACCAGCTGGAACGCCATTGATGCAGGACGATGTTCGTGCGATGAATAACATCGTTGTGTTCGAGACGACACTTACTAAGGATGAGTACAATGGTTTCGGCTTGACTGATACCGATTACTTCACTATTACCGAAGTAGCGTTGGCTGGTGGTAAAGAACTCAGCAATAGCGATGTCGGTCAATGCGAATGCGATCCGAAAACGCTCTTCCTAGAAGGCAAATCTGATGGAACACCAATAATTGTGAATGCAAATAACACGGCCACAATTTCTATCGATATCCAAGATTTACCATATGCTGATGTTGTTGGCGTCGGCGACCAAATAAAACTTGTTGCTTCCGATGGTACAACGTTGCCACAGATTAATGACCATTATTTAGTGACATCTAAATTGATCGGTGGTAGCGACATCGGGCTAGACAGAACACCAGTAGATCTCAACGGTGATCCGATTAGCGGAACGATAGGAATGTATAGAGATTCGCTGCGATTATTCAGTCAGCGCATACTTCAAGTGCCATTTAAGAAGAGCGCTGACTTTATGATTGTGGTACGCTGGTCGATTATCATGGGGTAAGTAAATAGAGGCGGAGACGCCTCATGCCATCTGGAAAACCTATAGATTGGTCGTTGTACGACGACATTATCACTGCCAATTTGCCATTTTCTACTATCAGAGAATTCGGCAATAAACATCTACCCAATATAAGTCACAAGACTATTGGGACCAGAGCGAGAAAATTGGGTATATCTCCGGCTTCCTACAAACCGACGCCAGAGCATAGAGCCGGAATAGCTGCGACACTCTCTAAAGATACACCAGAATTAGTTGATAGATTGAAGGAATTGCGTGATTCTCTATCTATTAGAGCTCTATCAACAGAACTTGGCATAAGCTGCAACACAATATACATTTTAGCTAAAAAACACGGAATATCTCTTTCAGAATTAGGCAGACAGAGAGCACGCAGAGCGTCCACTAACGGGAGTATCGGTAAAGTTCCGTGGAATAAAGATGGTAAATTGGATGATAGTACGAAACGCAAGATATCTGAAGCGGTCAGAGGTGAACGCAATGGTTGGTATGGCCACAAGATGACAGATGATGAAAAGAATAGTAGGCGATCAGTTTATTTCACCAGTGGTATTCTTAAAATGCGAGAATACTTAAAATCAGATGCTGGTATTCTCGCACGAAAGAAATCTACCGCAAAACTGCAATCTGATGAGTACAGGCTTCGAGCTTCAAAAAGAGCATCTGAATTGTCAAAGCAAGGAAAAACGAAACATCGCGGGCACGGAAAGCGATTAAAGACAGGTAAGGGCGGTGAATTTACGACCAAATCGACCTATGAAACGAGGTATGTCAAGATATTAGAGGATGATGATAATGTTGTGGCCTTCAAATATGAGCCCTTCGACGTCGAATATGAGTTCAACGGAGTAAAATTATTTTACACACCGGATTTTCTTGTGTCGTATGCTGGTGGATATGAAGAATTGATCGAAGTAAAGCCAATGAAGATGGTTTCCTGGTCGAAGAATCAAGCGAAATTCAGAGCTGCAAATGGCAAACATAAGTGTTTCAAGATCATAACAGAAAGAGATCTGTAGATGGTCTTGTAAGAGGAGGCATGTTGTGTTTTAATATGTACTCCAAGATTCGCAACTGGCTGCACCGACTTTCGCCGATGCGGTCGCTCTTTCATTCATGGAGGGACCTAATGAAGAAGGAGATGCAACGAGAGCCCACTCAGAGTAATTGCAAAACCTACAAGAATCTTCTCCAATCAATTCCTGCCAGTATCCGCTTTATGTCTGGTCGTGATTTTCAACAGATCACGGCAATAGAACGCGACAGCTTTGAATGCCCCTGGACTACTAAAGATTTCCATTCTAAACTTCACGAAGATCGTGTCGTTTGCTATGTCGTCGAGCATAATGGATTTATTGTAGCATATGCCATAATTCAATATTACAAAGATCATATTGAATTATGTAATCTAGCAGTCGATAATCACTATCGCCGGCGCAAAATAGCATCTCTCATCATTAATATGCTTAAGATTAAAGCATATCTTGAGACCAAGGCACATATTGTGGCATATGTAAGTGAATACAATTTAGGAGCACAGCTATTTCTCAGTAATAAAGATAATGGGTTTGTGGCTAAGGAGGTATTACGCGATTTTTATTCAAATGGACATAGTGCATATTATATGGAATTTAGCCTTGTTTAGACAAATATAAGACGGTCCGATAGTTATCCAAATAAGGAGCTAGTTATGCCAGCAGTAAGTAAAGCGCAGCAACAGTTTATGGGCATGGTCCACAAGTATAAGAAAGAAGGCGGAAAAGCCTCTCCGGCAGTCAAGAAAGCTGCTAAGGGTATGACCGGCAAAGCAGCCGAAGATTTCGCTTCGACGAAAACGAAGAACCTTCCGAAACACGTCAAAAAAGAATCCTTTGAGCAGAAACTAACAGCCGCCTTATTCAGCTAGTTATGGCAGAAGATTATTGTCAGGTAATACGCGACGAATTTCAGTTGCTTGACAAGCGCAGCACGGACCAGTTAAACAATTTCTTCGTCCGCTATAGATTTTTCAGCACAGATGATTTTGCGCAAGTTTTGTCTGTGAGCGGAAAGTATATCAGAAAGCTTAAAAATAGAGCTAATCTCATACGCAATACTTATAAGCGTCAAGTCACGAAAACTGTTAAGGTTATGCCCGACATTAAGCTTGAACCCGGTTGGGATTGTGCTGAATGGTGGCGGCATTATTATCAATTCTATGGCGTGCGGATGTTATCTAAAATCACGCATTTCAGCATTCCTACAGTATGGCGGAAGTTACGCAAACACAATATTCCTATACATCCAAAAGGAAAAAGACCATCTGCACATCCGTGTTGTAATTATGAATGGCTACATGAGCACTATGTCGAGAAGCATTGGACTATCCCGGACTGTGCTAAAGCCGCTGGTGTATCAAATGATAGTATCGCAACTTGGCTAAATCGATTCAAGATTCAAGTGAGAACAAGAAATGCTCCGAAGGTGGGCTTACCCCGGAATAGTACCGATGTGGGCGAAACTCCTTGCGTCACAGTTGGAGCAGAATGATATAGTTAAGATTGTATATCTAGAACAAACTCTTGTTCAAGCTGTCTATAAGACTGGTATTCGCGAAACTTACAATTTTAAAATAAAAAGACGCAAGAAGCAACGACCTCCCTACCATCTCAATGTTTCCCCCAGATCGGCTGCGATACGGCATGAAATTCCTATATTTAAAGAATTTCGCCATGATCCATTAGATGACTCGCCAACTTATCATTGGTGTATCAATCGCAACCATTTCAATGAATCGACATTATTGGAGCGGCGTATCGCATTTCACCGGCTACTACGAGAAATTCTGAACACAAAGCCAGAACCAGATTGGTATCCCTATGAAATTTTAGAAGAAGACTGGCAGCATATCTTAAAATATCCATCCGAGAAGTATATGCGTAATGGTGCGTTGATGTGCTTCTTATATGGTAGATCTTCGCCTTTTCATTACAGAATACTCGAACATTTCTTCAATCCTGGTGGAGATCATTCCGGTCGCATTTTATACAAGGCGTTGAGGCTAGTCTGTCGTAAGAAAAGATTGCACATAAATTCAGCAAACGTTCGAAAGGTTGCTAGATGGCATAGTAGGCGAAGAATTATTAGCCCATTGTTGTACTGCGCTTTATTTAAGGCTTTGAAAATCACTGGGCCTGTCGGCGATCTTCATCCGGGT
>Ga0265297_10000980_pt1 | contig 73085 bp, 67 predicted proteins | sample Munlanlwell13791_FD_192502 | JGI IMG/M metagenome (GOLD analysis project Ga0265297, IMG submission 192502) | Leachate microbial communities from a municipal landfill in Southern Ontario, Canada - Leachate well 137-91 | ecosystem: Engineered > Solid waste > Landfill > Unclassified | place...
CCGGGGCCAGCGGGTGCAGATCGGCAAAGCCCGGCAACCGGGCCAGCTTCTCGTTGAGCCGTGGATTATGCTTCATCGTGCAGGAGCCGAGCGGGTAGAGCCCCATGTCGATCGCATAGTTCCGGCGCGACAGGCGCACATAATGGCGCACCACCTGCGGCTCCGAGAGGCCGGGCAGGCCCACCGGCGCCTTGCGCGCGAGGCCGCCCAGACGGCTCGCCACCACAGGCACGTCGGGCAGGTCGACGCCGCTGCGGCCGTCCTGGCCCTGTTCGAAGATCAGCGCTTCCTCGTGGTCGAGGCCGCGGTGGCCCAGCACCGTCTCGACGACGCCGGGGGTTTCCGTGCCCGGCGCAGAGGGCCGGCCTTGACGGTTCATCATGCCAGCACCTCGGCAAGGGCGGCGGCGAAGGCATCGCACTCCGCCAGCGAATTGGTTTCGGTAGCGGCGACCAACAGGACATCGGCCAGGTCGGCCCGGCCGGGCCACAGGCGGGCACCCGGCACGCCGGCGAGGATGCCGCGCGCGACCAGGGCCTCGACCACCGCATCGGCCGGTTTCGGCAGCTTCAGGGCGAATTCGTTGAAGAAGGCGTCGGTCAGCAGGGTGACACCCGGCACCGTCGCCAGCTTCTCCGCCAGTTGCACGGCGCGGGCGTGATTGAGCGCTGCGAGCTTGGTCAGCCCCGCCTCGCCCAGAAGGCTCAGATGGATCGTGAAGGCGAGCGAACAGAGGCCCGAATTGGTGCAGATGTTCGAGGTCGCCTTCTCGCGCCGGATATGCTGTTCCCGGGTCGAGAGGGTGAGCACGAAGCCGCGCCGCCCTTCCGCATCCACGGTCTGGCCGCACAGCCGGCCCGGCATCTGGCGGACATATTTGTTCTTGGCGGCGAACAGGCCGAGGTAGGGACCGCCGTAGCCGAGCCCGACGCCGAGGGACTGCCCCTCGCCCACCACGATATCCGCCCCCATCTCGCCCGGCGGCACCAGGGCACCCAGCGAGACGATCTCGGTCACCACCACGACCAGCAGCGCACCCTTGGCCTGGGCCTCGCGGGCGAGCGCCGAGAAATCCCGGATATGGCCGAAGACGTCCGGATATTGGACGACGACGCAGGCCGTGGTGCCGTCGAGCAGCGGCGCCAGGTCGCCCTCGCCCGAAGGCGCCGGGGCTTCCGCCACGATCTCGGTCCCGTGCAGCGCGGCCAGGGTCTTCACCACCGCCGCATAATGCGGATGCAGGTTGCCGGAAAGCACGACGCGGTGCCGCCCGGTGACGCGCCGCGCCATCTCCACCGCCTCGGCGCAGGCGGTCGATCCGTCGTACATCGAGGCGTTGGCGACTTCCATGCCGGTCAGCAGGCCGACCTGGGTCTGGAACTCGAAGAGATATTGCAGCGTGCCCTGGGCGATCTCGGGCTGATAGGGCGTGTAGGAAGTGAGGAATTCCGAGCGCTGGATCAGGTGATCGACCGCCGCCGGGACATGGTGGCGATAGGCGCCGGCGCCGAGGAAGCTCGCCAGCGCACCCGAATGGCGGTTCTTGGCGGCGAGTGCGGTGATCGCCTGGTCGACCTCCCATTCGCCGAGATGGGCGGGCAGGTCGACCGGGCCGGAAAGCCGGGCGCTTTCCGGCACGTCGCGGAACAGGGCGTCGACCGAGGGGGCGCCGATCGCAGCCAGCATCTCGGCGCGGTCGGCCTCGGTCAGGGGCAGGTAACGCATGGGGTTGCTCCGGTCAGCCGAGCGAGGCGACGTAATCCTGATAGGCCGCCTCGTCGAGCAGCGTCTCGAGCTCGCTCGGATCGGCGATCTCGACCTCGAAGAACCAGCCGGCACCTTGCGGGTCGCTGTTCACCAGGGCCGGTTCGTCGGCCAGCGGCTCGTTGGCCGCGGTCACCGTGCCGGTCACCGGCGAATAGACTTCCGAAGCCGCCTTCACGGATTCGACCACCGCGGCCTCGCCGCCCTTGGTCAGGGCCTTGCCCACCGCCGGCAGCTCGACGAAGACGATGTCGCCGAGCTGGGCCTGGGCATAGTCGGTGATGCCGACCCGGCCGGTCGTGCCGGTGACGGCGATCCACTCGTGGTCCTTGGAAAATTTGACGGTCATGACGGTCTCTCAGGGCTTGGCATAGCGATGGGGAACGAAAGGCAGGGCGACCACTTCGGCGGGCAGCGGCTTGCCCCGCACGATGAGGTCGATCTTGGTGCCGGGCTTGGCCAGTTCGGGCGGGACATAGCCCATGGCGACCGGGCCTTCGACCGAGGGGCCGAAACCGCCCGAGGTGACGATGCCGACCTCGGCCCCGCCGGGCAGCGCCACCGCGGTGCCGTCGCGCGCGGGCGCCCTTCCCAGCGGCTTGATGCCGACCCGGCGGCGTCTGACGCCATCCTTCAGGGCGGCGAGCACGCGGGCGGCACCGGGGAAATCCGCCGCCTCGCGCCGGCGCTTCGGCACGGTCCAGGCGAGCGAGGCTTCGATCGGGTCGGTCGTCGTATCGATGTCGTGGCCGTAGAGGCAGAGCCCGGCTTCGAGCCGCAGGCTGTCCCGCGCGCCGAGGCCGATGGGCGCCACTTCCGGCTGGTCCAGCAGCGCCTTGGCCAGTTCGACCGCGCGATCGGCCGGCACCGAAATCTCGAAGCCGTCCTCGCCCGTATAGCCGGAGCGGGAGACCAGGCAGGGAATCCCGGCGATCTCGACCGGGGCGGCGGTCATGAAGGAGAGCGCATTGGCCGCCGGCCCCAGGCGGGCCATCACCGCCTTGGCTTCCGGCCCCTGGAGCGCCAGGAGCGCGCGATCGTCGAGCCTGGTCAGCACCGCCTTGCCGGCGAGTTTTGCCGCGATATGGGCGAAGTCCTGCTCCTTGCAGGCGGCATTGACGACCAGGAACAGGCGGCTGCCGTCCGTATCGTCGACCGGCCGGGTGACCATCAGGTCGTCCAGGATGCCGCCGTCTTCCGCCATCAGCAGGCTGTAGCGGATCTGACCGGGCTGGAGCCCGACGACGTCGCCCGGCACCAGGCTTTCGAAGGCCTTGGCCACGTCCGGCCCTTCGAGCCAGGCCTGGCCCATGTGGGAAACGTCGAACAGGCCGGCCGCCGCCCGGGTCGCCTTGTGCTCGGCCAGGATGCCGGCCGGATATTGCACCGGCATGGCATAGCCGGCGAAGGGCACCATCTTGGCGCCCAGCGAAAGATGCAGGTCGTAGAGCGGGGTGAACTTCAGATCGGCGTCATGGCCCAAGGCTGCTCTCCGCAAAAATAGGTGCCGCCCGGGCGAGTGACCGCCCGAACCGCCCCCTCTGTCGGAGAACCTGAGAGATTGACCGGCGAGGCCGAAGCCGCCGGCTTACCCCTTGGGTGAGGCCGCGAGGCCGAAGCCGCGCGCCTGCTTTCCAGAGTGCCGTCTTCCCTGCGGTCCTTTTGCCTGAGAGTTTCCGGGGCGGTTGCTCCTTCGGCGCCGGGAAAACCCGGTCTCTCCCACAGGGAATATGAGGTGTCGGAATCCGGCTGACCCCGACGCCGCAAGGATAGGGGAGCGCTGCAATGCGTCAATGGGGAGATGTCGTTAATCGACAAATTGTTTTTCCGCTGATGCGGCGGCGGCAAATCGGGCAATATCCGGCCATCATGACAGAAGCCGAGATCCCCTCTCCCGCCCTCGAGACGCCCGAACCGGAACCCTGCCCGCGCTGCGGCAAGCTGCCGAAGTACTGCGTCTGTGCCGGCATCGCCCCGATCGCCAACAAGATCGAGGTGCTGATCCTCCAGCACCCGCAGGAACAGGACAAGGACCTGGGCACGGCGCGCCTGACCGCGCTGCACCTCAAGAAGGCGCAATTCAAGATCGGCCTCTCCTGGGCCAGCCTCAGCAAGGCGCTGGGCCGCGAGGTGATGCCGTCGCGCTGGGCCGTGCTCTATCTCGGCTCGGTCGACATGGCGAGCCTGCCGGCAGACCGGGACGTGGTCGCGGTCGACATCAAGGGCGTGCCCCTGGCCGACCAGGAAGACGCGCTCGACGGCATCCAGGGCGTCATCCTGCTGGACGGCAACTGGCAGCAGGCCAAGACGTTGTGGTGGCGCAATCCCTGGGTCCTCAAATGCCGTCGCCTGGTGCTGAACCCGGCAAAGCCGAGCGCCTATGGCAAGCTCCGCAAGGAGCCGCGCAAGGAAGCCCTTTCCACCCTCGAATCGACCGCCCTCCTGCTCGCCCGTCTCGAAGGACGGCCGGAGATCGAGACGGAAATGCGCGCGACCTTCGACAAGCTGCTCGCCGCCTATAAGGCGGGCCAACCCAAGAAGGATTGGCGCCGCCGCCCGCGCAAGCGCTGAGCGCCGGGGTCAGACGCTCCTGGTCAGACCACCGTCGATCCGGATGTTCTGGCCGGTGATATAGGCGCCGCCGGGGCCGGCCAGCAGAGCGATCAGTTCGGCCACTTCCGAGACCTTGCCATAGCGGCCGAGGGGGATGCGGGCGGCGATCGCCGGCTGTTCCGGGAAACTGTCGATGAAGCCGGGCAGTACGTTGTTCATGCGGATATTGTCCGCGGCATAACGGTCGGCGAAGAGCTTGGTGAAACTGGCGAGGCCGGCGCGGAACACGGCGGAGGTCGGGAAGGCCGGGTCCGGCTCGAAGGCGGCAAAGCTCGAGATGTTCACGATGGCACCGCCCTTCTGCGCCTGCATGATCGGCGTCACCAGCCGGGTCGGCCGGATCGCGCTCAGCAGGTAGGTATCCATCCCCGCGTGCCAATCCTCGTCCGAAATCTCCAAGACCGGGCCGCGCGGGCCGTGGCCGGCGCTGTTCACCAGGGCATCGATGCGGCCCCAGCGTTCCATCGTCAGATCGACCAGGCGCTTCAGGTCGTCCGCCGACTGGTTGGAGCCGGTGACGCCGATGCCGCCCAGTGTCGCCGCCAGGGTCTCCCCCTTGCCCGAGGGAGAGAGGATCGCCACCCTGAAGCCGGCTTCGGCGAGACGGCGCGCCGCGGCGGCGCCCATGCCGCTGCCCCCGGCGGTGACGATCGCGACCTTGTCCATCTCTCTTCCTTCCTGCCGGAACCCGGCCCCGACCTATAGCGCTCGCGGTGCCCCGGCCGCGAGCCCGCGCAGGATCCAGTCGCGCGTCTCGGCCGGGTCGATCACGGCGTCGATCTCGCCGAAGGACGCCATGTTGATCGCCTTGCCACTGGCATATTGCTGGGCCACCAGGCGCTCGAACAGGGCCTTCTGGGCGGCGGGATCGGTCTCCGCCTCCAGTTCGCGGCGGAAGCCTAGGCGGACGGCGCCTTCGAGGCCCATGCCGCCGAATTCGCCGCTGGGCCAGGAGACCGTGAACAGCGGCCGGTGGAACGAGCCGCAGGCCATGGCCTGGGCGCCCAGCCCGTAGCCCTTGCGCAGCACGACCGAAAGCACGGGCACGGTCAGCGCAGCACCCGCGACGAAGAGATCGGCCGCGCGGCGGACCATGCCCTCCGCCTCGCAGGCGGGGCCGACCATGAAGCCCGGCGTGTCGATCAGGCTCAGCACCGGCAGGCGCCAGCGCTCGCAGAGCTTCAGGAAGCGCGCCGCCTTGTCCGCCCCCGGGCCGTCGACGGCACCGCCGAGGTGGCCCGGATCATTGGCGATCAGGCCGAAGGGCCGGCCGCCGATCCGGACCAGGGCGGTGACCATGCCCTTGCCGAAACCGGCGCGGAGTTCGGTCACGCTGGCGTTGTCGCACAGTCCTTCGATCACCTTCCGAACGTCATAGACGCGGAGGCGGTTCTCCGGCACGGCGTGGCGGAGTTCGCGCTGGTCCTGATAGGTGAAATCGGTGACCGGGCCCTGGAAATAGGAGAGCAGGCGGCGCGTCGCGGCGACAGCCGCCGCCTCGTCCGCGACCAGGAGGTCGATATTGCCGTTGGCCCATTGCACCGCCGCCGGCCCCACTTCCTCGGGCCGGAAGCTGCCGAGGCCGCCGCCCTCGATCATCGCCGGTCCCGCCATGCCGAAGGAGCAGTTTTCGGTGGCGACGATCAGGTCCGTGCAGCCGAGCAGGGCCGCATTGCCGGCGAAGCTGTAACCCGAGACGATGCCGATGGTCGGCACCAGGCCGGAGAGCCGGGCGAATGTGGCGAAGGTCGGCACGTCCAGGCCGGCGACGCCGACCCAATCGGTATCGCCCGGACGCCCGCCGCCGCCCTCGGCGAAAAGCACCACGGGAAGCCGCCATTCCTCGGCCAGATGGAGGACCCGGTCGGTCTTCTTGTGGTTCATCATGCCCTGGGTGCCGGCCATCACCGTGTAATCATAGGCGAGCACCAGGCAGCGCGATATCTCGGGCCCGAAGGCCTCGGCGCCGATGGTGCCGATCCCGCTGATCAGCCCGTCCGCCGGGCTCGCCTGGATCAGGTCGTCGAGACCGCGGCGGCGGCGCTGGGCGGCCAGCAGCAGGGCACCGTATTCGACGAAACTGCCGGGATCGAGCAGGTCCGTGACATTGGCGCGGGCGGTGCGCTGGCCGGTCTTCTGCCGGCGGGCGACCGCGGCCGGGCGGTTCTCGTCCAGCCCCGGGGCGTGGCGCGCCAACACTTCGGCGAGATCGGGACGAATATGGCCGGGATCGCGCATCGCCGCCCCCTCGCCCGCCGCTGCCGCCACTTCCGCCGGCTCGACGAAGGCGATCGGCGCCGCCTCGATCACGGTGGCGCCCGGCGCCGCCGCGAAGCCGCGCAGGATGCCGGCGACCGGCGCGGTCACCACATGTTCCATTTTCATCGCTTCGATCACGGCGACCGGCTCACCTGCCGCGACCGCCTGGCCGAGCTCCACCTCGAAGGCGGCGAGCTTGCCGGAGAGCGGTGCGGCCACCGCGACCGTGCCTTCCGGCGTCGCCATCACGGGCGCCGAAGCCCGCTCCACGGCACCGGCGAAAAAGCCGCCGGCCTCCAGCGGCCCGACCAGATCGGCCAGATGGCGTTCGACGAAGCGATTGTCGAAGACGCCCGCGGCCACTTCCGGCCGGGCCAGCAGGCGGCCGAGGAAGCCGAGGTTGCTCGCCACCCCCTCGATCCGGACCTGGCGCAGCGCCCGCGCCGCCAGGCCGACCAGGCGGGCAGGATCGCTGCCCGGCGCGCTGACGATCAGCTTGGCGATCAGCGGATCGAAGGCGGGATTGATGCCGTAACCGGCATAGCCGGCGGCATCGACGCGGAGGCCCGGCCCGCCCGGCATCTCGAAGACGGCGATGGTGCCGCCCGCCGGCCGCGCCGTGCCGTCCGCCGCCACCGTCTCGAGATTCAGGCGAAGCTCGACCGCCTGGCCGCGCGGGATCACGCCATCCAGGCCGAGGGCCGACAGAGGCTCGCCCGCGGCGAGGCGGATCTGGGCGGCGACCAGGTCGACGCCGGTCACCGCCTCGGTCACCGTATGTTCGACCTGGAGGCGCGGGTTGGCCTCGATGAAGCGGAAGTCCTCGCCCTCGACCAGGAATTCGACCGTGCCCACGGTCCGGTAGCGCGCTGCCCGGGCCAGGGTCAGGGCGGCCTGGCACAGTTTTTCGCGCAAGCCGGGATCGAGCCCGGGGGCGGGCGCGAATTCGACCAGCTTCTGGTGCCGGCGTTGCAGGCTGCAATCGCGCTCGAACAGATGGGCGACCGCCTCGCCGTCGCCCAGGATCTGCACCTCGATATGGCGCGCCGCGGGGACGAAACACTCGACGAAGAGGCTGTCGTCGCCGAAGGCGGATTTCGCCTCGGAGCGGCAGCGGGCGAAGGCTTCGGCCATGTCTTCCGGCTTTTCGACGAGGCGCATGCCACGCCCGCCGCCGCCCGCCGCCGCCTTCACCATGACCTTGGCGCCCGGCCCGAGCTTGCGCAGGAAGGCTTCGGCACAACCGAGGTCGACCGCCCGCGCCGTACCTTCGACGACCGGCACGCCGGCCTCGACCGCCAGGCGCCGTGCCGCCACCTTGTCGCCGAACAGGGCCAGCGTCTCGGCCGAGGGGCCGACGAAACTGATGCCGGCAGCGGCGCAGGCCGCCGCGAAAGCGGCATTCTCAGCCAGGAAGCCATAGCCCGGATGGACGGCGTCGCAGCCGGCGGCCTTGGCTACCGCCAGGATCTGCGGTCCGTCCAGATAGGGGGCGACGCCGGAGCCGATCAGCGCCAGCGCGCGGTCTGCGGCGGCGACATGGAGCGAGCGGGCGTCGTCCTCGCCATGGACGGCGACGCTCTCGATCCCCAGGGCGGCGCAGGCGCGGGCGATGCGGATGGCGATCTCGCCCCGGTTCGCGATCAGGATACGCTGAAACACCACCTCGCCTCCCTCTTGTCTTGCCGGCACGCTGGTTCTTTCCGAATTCGCCTGCAAGACCCGCGACGCGACCAAGGTCGGAAGTCCGGCCGGGAAGCCGCCGAAACTGCCATTTCCGGGGTGCAGGGCGGCCATGTGCGGGGCCTTCTCCCCCGCTCGCGCATTGACTGCGGCGCACCGAGCGATAGGCTGGGCCGAAGCTGTATCCCGCGGGAAGATCGAGTCTGGAGTGATGGGCAAGGATTACATGAATTACAGTGCCATGGTGCAGGACGCGCTGCGCGGCGTCGTGCGTCTGGCGCTGAACCGGGTGGCCGCTCAGGGCCTGCCGGGCAACCATCACCTCTATCTCTCGTTCAAGACCACCGCGCCGGGGGTCGACATCCCTGACTATCTGCGCGAGCGCTATCCGGACGAGATGACCATCATCCTCCAGCACCAGTATTGGGGCCTGAAGGTTTCCGACTCCGGCTTCGAGGTACAGCTCAATTTCAACAAGATGCCGGAGCGGCTGGTCATCCCCTTCGATGCCATGACCGGCTTCTTCGACCCCTCGGTCCAGTTCGGCCTGCAATTCCAGCCGACCGGCGAAGCCTCGGCCCGCCCGGCCGCGGCCACGCCCGCCGCGGGCGAGCCGGCCAGTTTCGTCCCCGCCAAGCGCGAAGACACCGCCCCCACGGCCGAAGCCGAGGAGAAAACGGCGGGCGAGAAGCGCGGCGAAGTCCTGACCCTGGACGCTTTCCGCAAGAAATAGCCAGGGCCGCAAGAAATAAGCAGGGCCGCCATCCCCTCGGCGCCGGCTGGCCCGGCGCCTTTCGACATCATCAGAAGGTTTCGGCCATGACGGCGTTCGCCTATCAGGAAATGTTCGAGCACGACCCCTCCCACCACGTCGAGACGCCGTGGCGCAAGATCACCTCGGACGGCGTCAAGGAGATCGTTGTCGGCGGCAAGCGCATCCTCGAAGTGGCGCCGGAAGCGATCGAAGCGCTCACCTTCGCCGCTTACCGCGACGTTTCGCACCTGCTCCGCCCCGGCCACCTGGCCCAGCTCGCCTCGATCCTGAAAGATCCGGAAGCCTCGGCGAACGACCGTTTCGTGGCGCTCGAACTCCTGAAGAACGCCAATGTCGCGGCCGGCATGGTGCTGCCCTCGTGCCAGGACACGGGCACGGCCATCGTCATGGCCAAGCGCGGCCAATATGTCTGGACCGACGGCAAGGACGAGGAAGCGATCTCCAAGGGTGTCGCCCGCACCTATACGGAGACCAACCTCCGCTATTCCCAGATGGCGCCGCTCGACATGTACCGGGAAAAGAACACGGGCAACAACCTGCCGGCGCAGATCGACCTCTATGCGACCCCGGGCAACGAATATCACTTCCTCTTCGTCGCCAAGGGCGGCGGTTCGGCCAACAAGACCTATCTCTACCAGGAGACCAAGGCCCTGCTGAACCCGGCCTCGCTGCTCAAATTCGTCGAAGCCAAGATCAAGACGCTGGGCACCGCCGCCTGCCCGCCCTATCACCTGGCAATCGTGATCGGCGGCACCTCGGCCGAGCTGAACCTCAAGACCGTGAAGCTCGCCTCCTGCCGCTATCTCGACGACCTGCCGACCAGCGGCAACGAGCTCGGCCGCGCCTTCCGCGACGTCGAGCTGGAAGCCGAGATCCACAAGCTGACGCAGCAGACCGGCATCGGCGCCCAGTTCGGCGGCAAATATTTCTGCCACGACGTGCGCGTCATCCGCCTGCCCCGTCACGGCGCCTCCTGCCCGGTCGGCATCGGCGTCTCCTGCTCGGCCGACCGCCAGGTGCTCGGCAAGATCACCAAGGACGGTGTGTTCCTCGAGGAGATGGAGCATGATCCGGCGAAATATCTGCCCGAGGTGACGCACGACGACCTCGAAGGCGAGGTCGTGCAGATCGACCTGAACAAGCCGATGGCGGAAATCCTGAAGACCCTGTCTCAGTATCCGATCCGCACCCGGCTGTCCCTGACCGGCCCGATGATCGTCGCCCGCGACATCGCCCATGCCAAGCTCAAGGAACGGCTCGACGCCGGGCAAGGGTTGCCGCAATACATCAAGGACCACCCGGTCTATTACGCCGGCCCGGCCAAGACGCCGGCCGGCTATGCCTCCGGCTCCTTCGGGCCGACCACGGCCGGCAGGATGGACTCTTACGTCGACCAGTTCCAGGAAGCCGGCGGCTCCATGGTCATGCTGGCCAAGGGCAACCGCTCCAAGCAGGTGACCGACGCCTGCAAGAAGCACGGCGGCTTCTACCTCGGCTCGATCGGCGGCCCGGCCGCCATCCTGGCACAGAACTGCATCCGCAAGGTCGAGGTCCTGGAATATCCGGAACTCGGCATGGAAGCGGTGTGGAAGATCGAGGTGGAGAATTTCCCCGCCTTCATCGTGGTCGACGACAAGGGCAACGACTTCTTCGCCGACCTGATGTGAGATCCCGCCCCCAGGACGGGGGGCGATCCGGCGGACCTTTCCGGCGGGCCGGGGTGCGAGCAGCGCCCCGGCCCGTTTCGTTTCAGCGGGCGCGGCGCCAGGTGTTGCGCCCTCGCTTTCGTCCAGGCCGTCGCCGCCGATGATCGCGCCCAGCCGCCACTCGAGCAGGGTGCGGCTCGGTGTACCCAGATCAATGCCACTGGACACCTATCCGCCAATGCGAGACCGTTGCTTCCAAAATGGGAGAATGGCAGTCATGCGAGCATCGAGAATGAAGGTGAAGCACCAACTCGTGCTGAGCCTCGCCTTCGCCCACCTCCTCCTTCCCGCCGCGGCGCTGGCCGACGATGCCCCCAAGGCGGTGACCGTGACGCCCGTGTTCTCGGGCAGTGCCACGGTGACCGGCCAGCCGATCACCCTGCCGGCGGGGCCGGCGTCGGTCATCGTCTCGCGTTATGTCATCCAGCCGGGGGCCAAGCTGCCGGTGCATCGCCATCCCTATCATCGCTATGCCTATGTCGAGGCCGGCACCCTCGCCGTCTATGCCGCCGACAGCGGCAAGCGCTTCGACTACAAGGCGGGGGACTTCATCGTCGAACTGCTGGGCGACTGGCACTATGGCGAGAACACGGGCAGCGCGCCGGTCGAACTCCTGGTGATCGACCAGGTGCCGGAGGGTGTCACCGGGAACACCGAAGTCAGGCCGTGAGAGCCGCCGGCCTGATGTGACCGGGGCGCGCGGCGCTCAGGCGCCGCGCATCCGCCGCTCGATCGCGGCATGGGCCAGCATGAAGATCGAGACGATCACCAGGTAATAGACCAGCGCCGCGCAATACCATTCGACGAAGCGGAACGAGGCGGCGATGGCATCGTTCACGACCGCCATGATCTCCCGGAGCGAGATCACATAGGCGAGCGACGAGACCTTCAGGATATTGATGAATTCATTCATCAAAGGTGGCAACGCCACCCGGAGCGCCTGGGGCATGACCACCAGGCGGAAAGTCTGCAACCGGGTCAGCCCCAGCGCCGAAGCGGCTTCCCACTGGCCCGGCGGGATGGCGCGCAGCGCCGCCCGCATGACCTCGGCCATATAGGCGACCGAAACCAGCGAGAGCGACAGGACGGCGGCAACGAAGGGCGTGAACCAGCCTGCCCGCAGCAGGGCCGGAAAGACCTGGGGCGTGCCGTTCCAGACGATCAGCAGGACCAGGATCAAGGGCGCCGCCCGGAACACCCAGCCATAAAGCTGGGCCGCATGACGCCGGCTCCGCTGCTTGCTGTTCAGGCACAGCGCCATGGGCAGGCAGCCGAGGAACGAGAGCGCGAAGACCACGACCGACAGGACCATCGCGACACCCGCCCCGGCCAGCAGGGCCGGCGAGGCGAGCGCCGATGCGAACAGGCCGGGGTCGAAGGCCATCGTCCCGCGTCAGCCGTCGTAGTCGACGTCGAAGACGGCGGGATCGAGGCCGTATTTCTTCGCCAGGGCGGCGAAGAACCCCTCCTCCTTGAGCTTCTTCAGCGCGGCCCTGACCGCGTCGGCATTGTCGCCTTCCCGGCGCATGTAGATCCGATAGGTGAATTCGGACGCCCAAGTATAGGTGACCTTGAACTGGCCGTCCGTGGTTGCCACCCGATAGGCGCCCTCGGCCTCCTCGGTCAGGGTGGCGTCGGCCCGGCCGACCAGGACCTGCTGATAGGCGGCCTGCTGGGCGGGATAGGTCTGTACCGTCACCGCCGGCTTGCCGGCGGCGGCCAGGGCGGCGTTCAGCGGATCGACCCGCTCTTCCTTGTAATAGGTGCCGGCTTCGAGGGCGACGGTCTTGCCGCTCAGGCTCTTCGGCCCAGTGACCGCGTCGTTGCCGGCCTTGGCGACGATCACGGTCGCCGACTTCATGTAACGGATGCCGTCATAGGCCTTGCGCCGTTCGGCGTTGATATAGATGCCGCTGACGATCAGGCCGCAGCGCCCGGCGCCCAGGGCCGGCAGCAGGCCGGCGAAATCCGTCGTCGTATAGACCGCCTCGGCGCCCCATTTCGCCGCCAGCGCATCGGCGATCTCGATATCGATGCCGATCGGCCGGGTATCGCCGGGGTCGGCCTTGTAGGTGAGCGGCGGAAAGCCCGCCGTGGTGCAGACCGTCACCTTGCCGTCGGCGACCAAGCCAGGCTCGGCCGCGAAGGCGGCCGGCGCGGCACTGGCCGAGAGAAGAGCGAGCGCAAGGACCATTCTCATCGTCACGATTCCCCTTGTGCTGGGCCGTGTCACCGGACCCCGTCGATGATGCCGCTCCAGGTGTCGGCATCGAAGGCTGGCAGGATCAGGGGTTCGACATGGCCGTCGCGCCGGGCCGTGAGGACATATTGCATCATGGCCTCGTTGCTCGGCATTTCGAACACCTGGACGAAATCATAGGCCCCCATCACGGCGTAGAAGGCGATCGAGCGCCCGCCCAGGGCGGCGACCCTCTCTTCGCTCAGCTCGCGCCGTCGGGCGCTGTCGGACAGTTCGGCGAGTCCGGCCGGCGTCAGCTTCATCAGCGAGATATATTTCTGGCCGGCACCCTTCGCGTCACTCATGCCCGCCGCCCAAGCTCGGCCAGGCCCGCGAGCACCGCCGTGGAATCGGCCAAGACGCCGAAGATGCCCTGCTCCACCGTCACCATGTGAAGGGCGGCGGCATGGGCATAGGCGTCCCCGCTGGCGCAGGCATCCGCGATGGTCAGGCATTGGAAATTGCGGTCGCAGGCTTCGCGCAGCGTCGTGTGCACGCAGACATCGGTGGTGCAGCCGGAAAACAGCAGATGGGTGATGCCCTGCGCCCGCAGGACATGCTCGAAATCGGTATAGGTGAAGGCGCCGTTGCAGGTCTTGTCGACCACGATGTCTTCCGGCCGGACGTCGATCTCCGGCACGATCTGGAACCCCGGGCTGGAGCGCAGCAGGATGTCGGTCCCCTCGAGGCCCGCCCGCCGCCGCCGCCATTTCTCGTAAGGCGTCATGTCCGCCAGGTCGGCGCGGTAGCCCTGGCGGGTGTGGATCACCCGGACGCCGGCCTCCCGGCAGGCCGCGATCAGGCGCGACACCGTGGGCAGGATGGCGCGCAGCGGCGCCGGATCATAGCCATGCCTGGCGAAATAACCCGTCGGGGACAGGAAGTCCTCCTGCAGGTCGATCACCACCAGCGCCGTCTTCGCGGCGTCCAGGCGACCGTCGTAGGGAAAGTCGAAGGGCTTTGCATGGATCATGGCTTTGTCCTTTCGGGACAAGGGTTAGCACGGGCAACAATTTACGAAAATCGATTTATATTCGCCAAAATCGTTCTATAAAACTCAACGATTACGGTGCGAGGACTGGATGACGCGGAGCCTCACCTATCTGCATTACCTGCCCGCCTTCGAGGCGGTCGCGCGCCTCGGCGGCATCCGGGCGGCGGCCGATGAACTCAATTTGAGCGCCAGCGCCGTCTCCCTCCAGATCAAGAAATTGGGCGAGGCCACGGGCATTGCCCTGTTCGAAAAGACCGGGCGCGGTGTCGCCCTGACCAGGGCCGGGGCCGACTTCGCCCAGGCCGTCGCCGTCTCTCTCGGGCAGTTGGAGGGGGCGGCCGGCGCCGCCCGACGGATCGACATGGCGGCCCCCGCCGTCTCGCTCGGCGTTTCGGTGCCGACCGCGCTCGGCATCGCCTGGCTCAGCGGCGTCCTGGTCGAGTTCGCGGAGGGCCGGAACATCCCCGAACTGACCATCAACGAAGCGGTCACCGGCGCCGAAGTGGACTGGGAACGAAACGATGTCGCGATCGTCTACGACAACCCGCCGTTTCCGGGAAAGTCCTGGCACCTGTTGAGTGCGGTCAGGCTGCGCACCGTGTGTGCCCCGGTGCTCTTCCCCAAGCTCGACCTCCAGCAGCGCGAGCGGAAGCTCGGCGGCATCACGCTCTTCCATGAGGACGACGGGGCGGAATGGGCGAAATGGGCGGTCGAAGCGCGCGTCAGCCTGCAGGGCAGCCGGCGCGTCCGTGTCGGCTCAGTGGCGCAGGCGGTCGCTTCCGCCGTGCAGGGCCGCGGCCTCGCCCTGGTCTCCGACATGTTGACCCGGGGCTTCCTGGCCGAGGGGCGCCTGATCCAGCCTTTCCTCGCCTCGATCAACGCCGCCCATGAATATTACATCCTCTGCCCGGAGGAACGGGCGGAGGATCCCCTGCTCCGCGCCCTGGTCGATCACGTCACCGATCACCTGCGGCCGAAACGGGCCTGAGCCTAGGCCAGGCGCAGCGGCCCGACCGGTTCCAGGAAGAAGGCGGTGAGCGCCTTCAGGTCGATCGCATCGGACATCACCGTCCGGCCGGAGCGGGCCGCCGCCTTGACCGCCGACGCCAGGACCGCGAGGTCGTCGCTGTCGACGTCGTAGAGCGCCAGGTAGTTCTGCCCACCGCCCAAGGGGTCGAGGAAGGGCATCGAGAGCGCGAAGCGTTCCGCCCCGAAAATGCCGGGGATCGAAGTCACGTCCGGCACATGCTGGCCGTCGTACCAGGCGTTGAAATCGTCCTCCCGCCCCTCCGCCGGCTTCGACAATGCGGCGAAGAGCTGGCGCCGGTGCCCCGGCTGGCCGGCAAAAGCCGTCCTGGGGCTGAACACCAGGGCGGTCAGCGTCTCCGGGTCGAGCACGTCGGAGACAGCGATCCGGCCGTCGCCGTGGGAATTGACCAACTCCGTCAACACCTCCCCCAGGTCCGCCGCCTCCATCTCGTAGAGCACCATGTAGGACCAGGGAATCCGGCCGGTGAAGGGCTCGGCGATCCGGTAGCGTTGGGCGCTCACGAATCCGGGCAGGGTGAAGAGGTCGGGGATATGCTGGCGGTCGTACCAGTCGTTGTATTCGGCTTCGCGCGCGGGCGTCGCCGGCTTCGACAGGACGATCTGGATATGCCGCGCCATGTGCCACCTTGTCGTTGTCGGCCGCTGACACAGAAGCGTCGCCGATCCTCGCTACCATGAAACCGTCCATATGGAGGAACAGATGGGCAATACCCGTACCGAACGCGACAGCTTCGGCCCCATCGAGGTGCCGGCTGACCGCCTTTGGGGGGCCAATACGCAGCGGAGCCTGGAGAATTTCCCGATCGGCGGCAGTGCCGATCACATGCCGCTGCCTGTCATCCGCGGCCTCGCCCTGGTCAAGCAGGCGGCCGCGCGGGTCAATTCGGCACTCGGCGAGATTTCGCCCGAGATCGCCCTCGCCATCGCCGAGGCGGCGGCCGAAGTGGCGGCCGGCAAGCATGACGGCGAATTCCCGCTGGTGATCTGGCAGACCGGCTCCGGCACCCAGTCCAACATGAATGTGAACGAAGTGATCGCCAATCTCGCCAGTGAGGCGATGGGCGGGGCACGCGGGGCCAAGGCGCCGGTGCATCCGAACGATCACGTGAACCACGGCCAGTCCTCGAACGACAGTTTCCCCACCGCCATCCATGTCGCCGCCGCGGAACAGACCGACCAGCGCCTGCTGCCCGGGCTGCGCCACCTGCGCGGTGCCCTGGCCAAGAAGGCCGAAGCCTGGGCCGGCGTGATCAAGATGGGCCGCACCCATCTCCAGGACGCCGTGCCGCTCACCCTCGGCCAGGAATTCGGCGGCTATGCGGCCCAGCTCGATTTCGCCATCCGCGGCATCGAACATGCGCTGGAAGGCGTGCTGGAACTGGCCCAGGGCGGCACCGCGGTCGGCACCGGGCTCAACGCGACGCCCGGCTTCGCGGAGAAAGTCGCGGCCGAACTCGCTCATCTCACCGGCCTGCCCTTCCGCACGGCGGCCAATAAATTCGCGGCGCTGGCGGGCCACGAGCCGGCGCTTGCCCTCTCCGCCGCGGTCGAAGTGGCCGCCGTCGCCTGCTTCAAGATCGCCAGCGACATCCGTCTGATGGGCTCAGGGCCACGCTCCGGCCTCGGCGAACTGAAGCTGCCCGAGAACGAGCCCGGCTCATCCATCATGCCGGGCAAGGTCAATCCGACCCAGGCCGAAGCGCTCACCATGGTGGCGACCCGGATCGTCGGCAATCACGCCACGGTCGCCTTCGCCGCCTCCCAGGGCCATTTCGAGCTCAATGTCTTCAAGCCGGTGATCGGTGCCTGCCTGCTGCAGTCGATCGCCCTGCTCGGCGACGGTGCGCGTTCCTTCGCCGATCGCTGCGTGATCGGGGCGGAACCCGACCTCGCCCGGCTCGACGAGTCGATGCGCCGCTCGCTCATGCTGGTCACGGCACTCGCCCCCGAGATCGGCTATGACGCCGCCGCCCGCATCGCCAAACACGCGCATCACGAAAACCTGACGCTGCGCGAAGCCGCCCTCGCCCTCGGCCTGATCGACGCCGGCACCTTCGACCGCCTGGTCGACCCGGCCAAGATGATCGGCCCCGGCGCCACCTGAAGGAAGATCATGCAAAAGCGTTCGATCGAGATCGCCGGTCACCGCACGTCGGTCAGCCTGGAAGACAGCTTCTGGTCCGCCCTGTCCGACTGCGCCCGGCTCCAGGGCCTGACTGTGAACGCCCTGGTCACCCGGATCGACAGCGAACGCGACGCCGACACCAATCTGTCGAGCGCGATCCGCCAGTTCCTCCTCGCCCACGCCCGCGCCGGCAAGCTGCCCGCGGGCGGGGCCGACGCCTGACCCTCAGTTCCCGCCCAGGCCCTTCAGGAGCTGGTCGACCACGCCCTTGCCGCCGCCACCGCCCGGCAGGGGCAGGCCGGGCACCTTGCTGCCGATGAATTTCGACAGGTAATAGTTCTCGATGTCGCGGCTCTTCACCTCGGCGTTCAGATTGTCGAGGGGGCCGCTCACGTCGATGCCGAGGGGGGGCAGGTCGGCCGGTTCGATCAGCTTGACGGCGAAATGGAGGCGCGCGCTCCAGGCCGGCAGGTCGACGCTGCCGTCCCCGGCGATGGTGCCGCCGTCGACGTCCGAGGTGAAATTGGCGAGGCGGGCGACGCCGCGCTCCACCACCAAGTCGGTCGCGATCTTGCGGTAGGGTGTGCTGCCGGATTTCAGTGCCGCGGCCAGGCGGCCGATCACATCGCCCGGCTGGTTCACGGTCTTCAGGCCGTCCGACAGGGTCTTCAGGTCGATACCCACGATCTTGCCGTTGCTGGCGGCGAGCCGGCCCTGACCGGCCAGGCTGGAGACGATCTCGAAGGAACTGCGCCCCTGGCCGGCCAGCTTCAGGGCGAGGTCGCCGGTACCGGAAAGGCCGGGTTCCACCCCCTTCCGCCCCGTCAGGGCGTCGAGGTCGAAGCCGTTGCCGACGAGCTCGAGGGCGAGGCGCAGGCTGGGGCCCGAGGCATCGAGGCTGGCGCTGCCCGTCACGCTGCCCGGATTGGCCGCGGCCGCGACATCCTTCAGGGCGATCCTGCCGCCCGCCGCCTCGATCCGGAAGCCGACCCCGGTCAGTTCGAGGGTGCCGCTCACCAGGCGGTCGACCGTCACCTGGGCAGTACCGTCGAGCGTGCGGAGGCCGGCCAAGTCGATCGGCTTGGTCGACCAGTGCCCGCCGGCCGCGGCCGGCTTGCCGCCGCCGCCAGCCCCGGAACCGCTTCCGCCGGCGGCCGACGAGCCGCCGCCGAACAGGGCGAGATCCAGCGTGGTGGCCTTCACCTTGGCATCGAAATGCCCGCCACCGCCGAGCGGCAATTTTGCCGTCGCCTCCATCTTGCTCGGCCCGACCTGAACCTTCAGGGTGGAGACGTCGAGCAGGTCGCCCGCCAGGCTGGCCTTCAGGTCGAGAGACAGGATACCGGTGACCGGGCCGGTCAGGCCGAGGCGGGTCAGCATCCCGGCCGCCTGCGGGCCCTGGAGCGTGGCGTCGACGCTGGTCGCCTCCGCCGCCACCGAAACCGCGGCATCGAGTGTCGCCAGGCCCATCTTGCCTTTCAGGGTCACGGCGGGGGTGGCCGGCGCCCCCTTCACCGACAGCGCGAGGTCGACCGGGCCGAGGGCGGTGCCCCCGGCGGTCGGCTCCAGCCCCGCCTGCCGGGCGAAGGTGACCAGTTCGGGCGCGCTCAGCGTGCCGGCGAGATCGAGCTTGGGAGCCGCGAGATCGCCGAGCGACCCCGCCAGGGCGAGCCGCGTCTCGCCGATCGAAAGGCCGGCATCGATCACCGGCGCATCGGGCCGCCCGGTCAGGTGGCCATCGATCGCCAGAGCGCCGAGGCCGGCGGCACCGGCCGGCGCCGCCACCCCGCCGAGGGCCAGCAGCGGCGCCGGCGACGGCGCCGTCACCTTGAAGCCGAGATCCGCCTCCGTCCCGCCCTTGGCGAAGCCGAGCTTGCCCGCGGCCGAAAGCTTCAGGCCTTGATAGTCGCCGACCGAAACCGTGTTGAGGCGCAGCGCCTCGGGCGCCAGCGTGCCGTCGAACAGCACGTTGCGGAGCGTACCGCCGCGCAAGCCGAGCTCGGCCACGGAAATGCGGAGGGCCAAGTCGAAGCCGAGATCGGGCAAGGGCGACGCCGAATCGCGCGCGCCGATCTCGGCCAGCGGGCTGCCCGCTGGTTTTGCTGCCGGTGCCTGCGCCGCGCCGATGCCATAAGCGTCGAGGTCGAGGCGATCGACATCGAGCGAGACCATGGCCTTGGGCCGCGGTCCGGGCTGCCAGCCGGCACTGCCCTTGGCGGTGGCGCCGTCGAGCCGCAGCACGAGGCCGCTCAGGGCGAAGCCGCTGCCGTCACTGGAGACCTTGCCGGTCAGGCCGAAACGGGTCAGCCGGTCGGCCGGCAGGCCCTGGGGCGTCACCTTGAGCCAGTCGGTCAAGGCGCGGGGATTGTCGGATGCGATGTCGATGCTGCCGTCGAAACGGAGCCGGCCGTCACGATTGACCGCCGTGCCCGACAGGCCGACGTCGGTCGCCCCCGGCAGCAGGGCGGAGACATTGGAGACGGTCAGCTTGCCGCCTTCCAGCGACGCGACCAGGGCCAATTTCTGCACCACGCCGCCCGACCATTGAACGGCATCGATACCCAAGTCGACATCGGCATCGAAACCGGACGGCAGGGCGAAGCCCGCCTCGCCCGCGGCCGGCGCCGGGGCGGCAGCCGTGGCAGCGGGGGTCTTGGGTTTCGCCGGGGTCAGCGCGGCCTGCAGGGCGTCGGCGTCGATCCGGGCGATACGCAACTTGAGCGAGGCGGCGGGCCGGTCCCCCAGAGTCAGCGCCAGCCGGCCGGTGCCCCGTGCTTCACCCAGCATCAGGGTGAGATCGTCGATCGCCAACGCCGAAGCCGTGCCGCCGACCGTGCCCTCGAGTGCGATCGGCCCTTGCAGGGCCGGCAGAGTGGCCCCGGTCAGGGCGGCCAGCGCCGCCGGATCGTCGAGCGAAAGCGACGCCTTGCCGGCAACCCGCGGTTCGGCCCCGGAAAGGTCCAGCGTGCCGCCGAACTGCGCATTGGCGCCGACCAGACCGAGCTTGGCCTCGATCCCGACCGGCTGCACCCCGGTCAGGCGGCCGACCGCAATATCGACGGTCACCGGCTGGCCCTTGTAGGTAGCGCCGCCGCTGGCGCTGAAGGGGCCGGACAGGCTGGGGGCGGAAAGGGTCGCCTCGATCGAATCGACGGTGACGGGCGGGCCACTGGCGGGGTGGTATTCGATCCGTCCTTCCTCGATCACCACGCGCTGCACGGCGATGTCACTGCCACCGCCGGCCGGTGCCGGAGAAGTCGCCGGCGCGGCCGTGCCGCCGGGCGCCGGCCCGGGAGTCGGGGAGGTTGGAGCATTGCTCCTGGAACCTGACGAACCGCCGGGTGCCGGCGCAGCGGCCGCCGCTTCGGCCAGGCGCAGCACGGGCTTCACCAGGCGCACATCGGCGATTTCGACCTTGCCGCCCAGCAGGGGCAGCAGGCCCAGGCGAACGTCCAGCGCCTGCACCGCGGCGAGATCCGGGGCGGCGGGATCGGCCCCCGTCACGCGCACGGCGCGCACCGAGATCGAAGGGGCCGGCAGCAGGCGGAAGCGGATGTCGCCGCCGAGCACCACCCGGTGGCCGGTCGCCTCCTCGATCAGGGCGGCGATCTGGGGCTTGCGGTCGTTCAGGTCGACGAGCAAGGGCGCGGCGAAGGCCAGTCCGATCAGAAGGCCAACGACCAGACCGACACCGATCAGAAGCTTGCGCAATTCACCCCTCCGTCGAATCCTGTTACCAGTCTACCCGCCGAGGCACGGCAACGGAAACCGCCCATGGCTGAAATCGTCAATCTCGAACGGATAACGTCTTGCGAAGAGAAATTATATATGAATATCAAATAGTTATAAATAATTCCTGATGTTGTCAATCATGCTCCAGCACCCACCCAGTACCCACGATAGTGACCGATTTCGACCATAATGCGAAGGCCGGGCGCCCGTAGGCAACCCGGCCTTCTTCCGGCCACGCACGGCTGAAGAAACCCGTGCCGCCGGCTGTCGCTGTTGGTTTGGACGGCGCCACCCGCGACTGACACGCCTCCGGCCTCCTCTCTTGCGAGACCCCGCCGGCCGGGGATTACAGGAAGACGAAGCCTTCGGGCCTGTCCTCGGTCTCGTAGATCGAGCGAATCGAACCGGCCGCCGCGGCGCGGGCGACAGCCATTGCTGCTGCTACAGCGCCGTCGATCCGGTCGCGGCTCTTGCCCTTGGTGAACATGCGGTTGCCGGCCCGGTCGGTCTCGACCGCCACATTGTCGAAGTTCCAGCGCAGCACCGGATGGCCGCCATGCTGGAACTGGCGGCCGACGATGGCGCGTTCCAGCTCCTTCACGGCCGGCGCCATCGTCACCCAGCCCTGGCGCATCGCCACAACCGGCAAGCCCTCGTCGGCCAAGTTGTTCATGATCTGCTGCGCCAGGTGCGGATCGAAGGCGATCTCGCGGACGTCGAAGCGGTCGCACAGGTCGCGGATCGTGTCCTCGACGAAGCGGTAGTCGACGACATTGCCCGGTGTCGGTGCGATGAAGCCTTCGTCCGCCCACAGGGGATAGGGCACGCCGTCTTTCTCGGCCCGTTTGCGCAGATTGTCGGCCGGGCAGAAGAACCAGGGCCAAGCCACGAAGCCATCGTCGTCGGTCCGCCAGCAGGCGACGACGACCGTCAGGTCGACGTTAGACGACAGGTCGACGGCCAGCCAGCAAGGCGCTCCTTCGAGGGCATCCAGGTCCACCGGCGCGGCACCCTGGTCGTAGACATCCATGTCGACGAAGGGATCGGCGCTCTGGTCCAGCCAGATGTTCAGATGAAGGTTGCGGAAGGCTTCCCGGTCGGCTGGCCTTGCTTCGGCTTCCCGCGCCAGTTGCCGCAGGCCGGCGATGTCCGGGAAGCCGTAGGGCAGGCCGGGGTTGGCAGCGGTCCACACGGTCTCGTCGCGCCAGTCGGCGTCGCGCGGGGTCTCGAACAGGATCGGCAGGAAGCCGGGATCGATCACCTCGCCCAGGGCGACCTTGCGAGCATAGCTGTAGATGTCCCAGGCGATGTTCTCCTGGCCGCGGCCAGCCGTGGTGATGACGACGAACAGCGATCCGGGAACCTTCACCAGGCCGGTGCGCAGCACGTCCCACAGGTCGCGCTTGCGCCAGGCGTGCAGCTCGTCGGCCAGGACGAAGGTCGGCGTGCGGCCGTGCTGGGTGCCGGCGTCGGCGGCGATTGCCTCGAGGAAGGCGCCCGATTTCGGGTGGGTGATGCGGGTCTTGTGATCGACCACCGTCGTCGCCCTGGCGATCCGCTTGTCGGCCCGAACGATGGATACCGCCTCGTCGAAGGCGATCCGCGATTGCTTGTGATCGGCGGCGGCGGTGATCGCCTGGCCGCCCGGCATTCGTTCCGGGCCGAAGGTGTGGAGCAGGGCAAGGCCGGCCCCCAGCGCCGTCTTGCGATTGCCCCGCGGCAGCAGCATGAAGACCGTGCGCACCTGGCGCCGGCCGTCTTCGTCGCAAGGACCATAGATGCGGCGGACAATCCGTTCCTGCCAGGGCACCAGCTCGAAGCCCTGGCCTTCCTTCCGGCTCTTGGGATGCCGCAGGGCGTGCAGGAAGCGCACGGCGCGGTCGCCATACCCCAGCGGGTCGGCAATCGGCGAATCGTCAAAGACCCAGGTCGGACAGGTCGTCTTCATCGTTGTCATCTTCGGCGCCCTTCTTGCCCCGGCGGTGCGGTGTCAGGGCGAGTTCGGCCGCGAGAAGCCGGGCTTCGCGCATGGCCGCCAGCATCAGCCGGTTCGCGGGGTGCTCCTTGATCTCCGGCGTGCCGCCGGTGCCGAGATCGACACCAGCCGCCGAGAACAGGGGAGCGGTCTTGCCGCTCGGGCCGCAGGCGATGAAGTCGCCTTCCGCCGCCAGCTTGTCCTGGCAGGTCCGGACCATGCCAACCGCGATGCAATAGGCTTCGAGGGTTGCCAGCATGTCGACCCCCAACAGGCGGCGACGGTGGAGGATGACGGCAACCCTCTTCCATTCCCGCTTGGCATGGTCATTCAGATTGGACGGCGGGCCGGGGCATCGCGACGGCGACGCATCCCCGGTGACAAGTGCCAGGTGCCCCTTGCGGCCTTTCATGGTCAGAAGCTCCACAGCCGGTAATCGCGGATCAGGTCCTCGAAGCCGAAGGGCAGATCATTGACGATGGAACCGATGACGACGGCCTCGCGGCCGCGGTGCCAGTGGCCGACCAGAAGGCGCACTGCCTGGCGAAGCCCTTCGGGCACGTCCTCGGCTGTGTCGCCGTAACCTGCCGTGAAATCGACCGTGACGTTGCTGCCGGCCGGCCAGGGCGTCCCATCGGTCGGTATCAGAACCGCGGCATCGTCTCCACCAGCGCCGTCCACGCGGTAGGTGGTCGAATCAAGCGTTTGAATGGTCCGCGTGGCGTCCTCGTAGGTGACAGTCTCGACCAATTGGCAGGGCGGCAGGGGCAGCGGGATCGCGGGCAAGAAGGAAGGCAGTGTCAGGCGCCACTGTTGCGTAACCAGCGCTCGCCCGAGCAGGCCCGCCGGACCGTCCAAGCGCGCGGTCGCGGCCTTGATATAGCTGCCGATCAGGGCATCTTCGTCGTCGACCTCGACCCTGAGCTGGGCCTTAGCATCCTCGACCGTGAGCAGATCCGCCGCCGGTGCAGTCAGTCGCAGCAAGGCCATCTCGACATCTCCAATTCCCGCGGGTTTCGGCCAAACCCCATTTCAGCGTCTCTCTAAAAGCTGTCTTCGGACACGGTCCCCTGGCGTTGCGGGAAAAGCTCGCCTCCTACCCCTGGGGTCGGACCGGGTTGCCGAACCCGCCGTCGGTCGAGGCCGTCTTCCGGTTGTGACAGGGGGCACACATGGGACGCCACAGGCTGCGATCCCAGAACAGGGTCCGATCTCCTTTGTGCGAAACCGAGTGATCCACCACGGTGGCGGCGGCGCCGCAGGTGCAGCGAGGATGCCCGGCCAGGAATTCGGCGCGGGCTTTCACCCATGTCTTGCCATAGCCGCGTGCGGCAGCTGAGGGCCGCCCCTTGCCCTTTTCATGTCGATCGAGTGCGCAGGCCGGACAGTTCGACCCAGCCGGCACAGCACGGCCACACTTGCAGATGCGCGGGGCGGCGTAGGGCATCAAGTCACCGGTCGAGTATCGGCGTGGCCCTTCACGATCAGCGCTGCGGCTGCGATCGAAGTCCCGCTGTTCTTCGTCACCACCGTGCGGACATAGCGCTTGTTGCCGGCGTAGCCGACCTTCACCAAGCTGTCTGCCACCAGCGAGGCCGGGAACGTGCCCAGCAGGTCGGCGGCGACCACATCGGTGAAGTCGCTGGACGTGGTGGTGTCACTCTCCTGGAGCTTTGCCGTGTAGTCGCAGGCCCCGACAATGGCCCCGGTGGTGATGATGACGGTTGCCGAGTTGAAGCCCAACAGGTCGATCGCCGCGCCGACGTCGGTCGCGGCCAGCACCTGCGGCTTGACGGACTGCAACAGGCCGAGGGAATGAACCAGATCACGCATCGTCGCCTCCTCAGCTCACCGCCATATGCAGCTTCTTCACCGCTTCGGCCTTCACCACGTCGCCGCCGGTGCGGCGCCGGGCATGGAAGCGGACCAGGCCCTTGGTCGCCTGCGAATAGGGGTCGCGCAGGATCGAGACGGCCACCCGGTCGACGATCCGATAGGCGCTCTGCACGTCGCCGAACAGGACCGGATAGGTGCCGCTGCCGACGTCGTCCATGTCCGGCGCCTCGATCACCGGCCGGCCGATCAGGGTCGGAGGATTGCCGTCGGCCAGGCTGTCGCGCCACAGATAGTCGCCCGTGCCGTTCTTCAGCTTGCGCACGGCGCCGATGGTCGCGGCATTCATCATCCAGGCCCCGCGGTTCCGGTAGAAGGCCGGCAGGGCGTGCATCAGGCTGACCAGGCCGTCGCCTTGCAGGGTGGTGGCATTGCCGTTGGCGACGCTCGCCACGTCGGGATGAACCATCAGGCCGCGCGGCTTCTTCACGCCATCCCCAGCCAGGAAAGCGACACCTTCGAGGCGGGCGAATTCCTCGGCCAGGTCGGCCGACAATTCGCTGGCGATGTTCACCGCCGCGTCTTCCAGCAGCTTCACCGAAACGTCGACATAGGCTGCCATCTCGTGGACATAGATTTCCACCTGGCCATAGGCCGGCGTCGCTTCGGGCCGGTCTTCCAGCTCGCCCACCCAGCCGGCGGTCGGCGCCGCCGTCCGCTTGGGCAGGATCACCGAACCGGACGACGTGTTCATCACCCGTGCTGCCTGGCGCACCGGCGAGATCAGCACCAGGTTCTTCAACAGCTCGGTCTGGAAATCGGCCGGCGCCAGATAGCCGCCGGCCGTGTCGTCGGCGACGGTCAGGGCCCGCACCTCGTCGGCGGCCAGGGCCTCGCGGCCGCGCCGTACGAAGCCGGTGAAGGCGCGGGTTTCCAGGCCCTCGGTGGCGGCCTTGGCGGTGGCACCCGGCCGCTGGGCGCGGATCTCGTTCCTCGCGAGAATTTCCTCGATCGAGGCGATCCGCTTGGTCAGATCGGCCAACGCCGTCTCGTCGCCGTCACCGCTCCCCGTGCCGGACGCCGGCTTGTTGTCCGGCGCCGTCGCCGGGGTGCTCGTGTCCATGCGGACCTCCTGTTCTACCGCCGATGCGGCGCTGCGAATGCTGGTCACGCGGGCGCGCCTGGCAGCCGGCAGTGACACGATGGATACCTCGTGCAGCTCGATCGCCCGGACCAGGCGAACGCCGTTCGCCCCGGCCGCCGCCTGGCGTACCCGAAAGCCGATGGAAAGGCCGGTCACGGCACCGGACCGGACCAGCGACCGCGCTTCCCTGGCGCGCTGCACATCCAGGTTCAGCCGGCCGCGGACCTTCAGTCCTTCGCCCGTCTCCTCGATCGCTTCCCAACGGCCGATCACGTCCCCCGGCTCATGGCTCCATAGCATCACGGGCATGGTCTGCGCCGCCCGATGTTCGGCCAGTGATGCGGCGAAGGCGCCGCGCTCGATCACGTCGCCGTAAGAGTCCGCCTCGTCGAAGCGGGCGGCGAAGCCCTCGATCAGGCCGGTGTCGTCGCCCGCCTCGAAGCGGACGTCGACAAGGTCCAGGGCACGGGTCTCGGTCATGGCGCGGCCTTCCCGGCGGCGCCGGTCTGCCCGGCCTGCCGCACCAACTGGTCGCCGCCGGCGATGGGCGGCCGGTTTTCCAGGGCGCGGGCCTCGTCCGGCGTCATCCAGGGCGCGCCCACCGCCTTGGCCAGTGCTTCGAAGCGGGCCGCGATGTCTCCCCGCAGCAGGTCGTCGGTGACGAATTCCAGAAAGAGCCGCCCGCGTTCATTAGGTGTGAACAACACGCGCGACAAGGCCGCCTCCCAGGCATCCAGCCAGGGCAGCAGGGTGAAGGTCAGGAACTGGCGCGACAGCTCCTCGACATTGTTCCAGGTGGCCCGTTCCAGATCGCCGATCAGTGTGCCGGGCACCCGATAGGTTCGGGCGATCTCCTGCACCGCGAACCGGCGCAGTTCGAGGAATTGCAGGTCGACCGAGGTGAACTGGATGGCCCGGAAGGTCATGCCGTCTTCCAGGATCAGGGTCTTGCCGCCATTGCCGGCGCCGGCGTGCTGCGCGTCGAAGCTGGCGCGCAGCCGCTTCACCGTCTCGGGCGACAACGGCTTGCCATATTCCAGAACGCCGCTCGGCCGCGCACCGGCACTGAACAGCCGTCCCTGATGCTCGGCCATGGCAAGGTCCAAGCCGATTGCCTCCCGCGCCAGATGGGTCAGGCTGATCGGCCGGTCCAGGGTGCCGCCCGGCGTTTGCAGGAAGAACACATCGGGCCAGGCATAGCGCCGCACCCCGCCTTCCTGCTGGCTGACGGCGAAGCTGGGCTCCAGCGTGTCAGGGTCGAAGCTCACCTCGACCGACCGCGGGTCCAGGCGGTGCATCTCCCGCACTTTGCCACCTGCCCGGATCACCAGCGCAAAGGCCCGGCCGTGCAGCAGCGCGTCGACCTGCAAGGCGGTGCGCAGCTCGGTCGATCCGGTCCAGGGGTTGGCGTCTCCGGCCAGGATCGCCGCCGCCGGGTGCCCGACATCCCGTTCCCGGCCCGCCTCGGTCGTGCGGAAGACATGGATCGGAAGTGCCCCCACGGTCTCGGTGATGGCCCGAATGCAGGCCAGCGCGGTCGGCGACCGCAAGGCCGTCTCGGGGCCGACAGCGATGCCGGCCGCGGTCGCGGGCGGCGTGAACACCGCCCAGCCGTCGGCGGGCGCCGTTGTTTGGGCGCGAGTTTCATCGGGTCGGAAGAAAGTCTTCAGGCGGTCGAACAATGTCGTTCCCTCGATCGGTGAAGGAACTTCGCCATCACAGGCGCCGGCCGCGCAACCGTCTCGGACCGAGATGCGGCAAGATAATCATTTGATTTTTATGTATTATTTGTATTTTGGCGTGATTTATTGCGGGTTTCTCGGCGTATTTCGTAGGCAGCCAGCCGTTCTGCTTCGACCCGGCACGCGCCGCCCTCGTACTCCATGATTGCTGCCCGCTCCTCGAAACCCGCCTCGCCGCCGCTGCGCGCACAGGCATCATCATTTTCGGTTGGGACAGGTTGGGACAGTTGGTACAGCCTTGAATCTAAAGGGGAATTCTCTGTCCCAACCTGCGATGAGAGGTTGGGACAAGTTGGGACATGGTTGAACGATTCTAATGTAGTGATATCGACGCCCAGCCCGACCGCCAAACGTCGAAAATCCGGCATGACTAGCCCAGGATCGTGCTGGCGATGTGGTAGCAGCGAACAGGGCTGCTGTACCCTGGGATGCGCCGCTTGATTTGGAGGCTCTTGCTGCCTTCCGGCACCTTGAGATGACCACTTCTGGCAATCGCCCGGGCCACGGCCGTTGCGTCAAGGCCGGCGCAGACTTCCCGCTTCCACACCTCGGGCAGGACGAAGAAACTGGTGCCGCGATCCAACTCCTCCTCACGGAACCCGGCCCGGTTCACCGTCCGGTCGGCTGCCGTCGCCTCACCGAATTGGTTCGGCCGAATCGCCTCGAAGCGGCTCGATCCATGCTGCTCGATGAAGCGCCGAACGGCCGCCAGGGCTTCACATTCCTCACCGGATGCAGTGCCGCCGCGATTGTCCAGCCAGGCCCGAAAGCAAGTCGCGGCCGCCCACGCCGCCTCGTCCGACCCCCAGGGCAGAATGCCATAGGCGGTCGCCACCGCTCCGGCAGCGGCCACCAATCCGAAGCGCGTAGCCACGCGCTTCACCTGTCCGTCCGCGTCTGGCGGGCATTGCTCGGCCACAAACTCCCGGGCGTAGTGCCGGGCCGCCACCGCAACCGAGTCACGCTCCTTCACCAGACGGTCGAGGAACGCACGAAGGGCTGTCCCATAAAATTGCCCGGCGGCCTCCTTCAACTGCCTTGCGAAGGCATCGGCCGAGGCGGCGCCGTGCAAATTCTCGAACAAGCCGAGACCGGCGCCGGCATCGGCCGGCAGGTCGATCACCCGAACTTCCTGGCCGGCTGTCGTTCTTCTACCGCGCCCTTCCTCCGCAATTTTGTCGGCCAGAGTGATTTCGCCGGTGGAAAGGAACATGCAGCGCCATTCGGCCGCCGGCCGCGCCTCCCCTCCCTTATTGGCACGCACCTTGCCGCGGCCATTGGCCAGCATGTAGGCAGCGGCACTGGCAGCCTGGGCGGAGACTTCGGCAAGCTCGTCGAGGCACAGCAACAAGTCACAATGGGCCAGCGCCACCGATTCCGCACCATTGTCAGTCATGCGCCAAGATCGGACATAGCCCTTGATGCCGCCGCCGCCGCACACCGAACCGGCCGCCACCAGTGCGGTCGTCTTGCCGATCGAAGACCCACCCCGCAATTGGAAACCGCCGCTCTCGCCGTCGACAAGGTACAAGAGCGGTGCAGCGAATGCCGCGCTCAGGCTCAATACCAGGCGCGAATTGCCGGCGGCTGGCCTTGCCACCGCCTGCTGCCATTCCGCCAAGGTCCCGCTGACGCGGAACGCATGGTCCGGCGCACCGATCGTTTGCAGGATCGTCCCCTCGCCGCGGCCCTTTGAGGGTGAAATCGTAATGTCTGGCATCACAAAGGCATCACCGTGCCACCCGACACGGCCGACACAACGTAATTTCAACCCGGGCCTGGCGGTCGAAATATATTCGTGAAGGTGATGGCGCGCCTGCGGCCCAGGCGCCAGGATCAGACCGAGCGAGAGCAGGATCTCCCGGTAAGCAAGTCCGTCGCCGGCCAGCATCGACATGGGCATGGCCCAGTTCTTCGCCTTGCCGTCCCGATCCTTCACCTCCAAGTAGCGTCCCCACTCACTGCCTTCGGCGCTGCGGGTGTCGGCCAGGACTTCGAGGTAAGAGCATACCCACCGCCATTCCGTGGTAACCTCTCCGGTTTCCTTGTCGGTCCGATCGATCCGCCGTTCGACCCCGCGCTCGCCAAGGCGAAATGGCGGCGCCTGGTCGGGGTGGTCGGAAGCGAGCATATCCTGTGAACCAAGGACAAGTTCACAAATCGATAATCCACGATCGGCGCGAGAGTTATCGTCCACGTCGGCTTCTCCGCGGCATATCGACCAGGCCGCGCTCGACGCATTGCCGTATCAGATGCGAGCCTGCCGCCATGGCATCGAAAGGCGCCTTCGTTTGTGACGAGGGAAATCGTGTCTCCAGTTCACCGATTCGGCCGGCGAATAGATCCAGGAGTCCGGATGCGCTGCAAATGCGGCCGGCCGTCATCTGCCGCATCTCGCCGGCGCCCGACAACAGCAGATAGCGGCCATCACGATGCCCCAGCGCCCGCACGGAAAGCTCCATCTGGCTGGCCATTGTCACCCCCGATGCCCGCGCCGTGGTACCTCACTGGTGCTCGATACCGGCGCCCCCAAGACTTCGGCCGCCCAGGTGTCGAGCAGGTCCTTCGGATAGAGTGGGCTCTTAGTCCCCGGCGCCGGACGAAACGGCGGCCCGCCGCCGACCGACCGCTTGCGGTTCAAGGTCGCGGGCGACTGGGTGAGCCCATGGCAGTGCAGAAGGTAGAACGAAGCCTCGGCCGTGTTGAGATTGGCTTTGCGGCCGATCAGGCGAAGGCGGCTCTCGATCTCTTCAGCGCTCAATTCGGTGGTGGTCATTCGCTCACCTCTCGTTCCATAAGGGCTTCGATGAATTCCTCGATTTCCAACAGTCGCCGGGCACGATCCACGGCCGGTCGATCCCTATTGAACGGGTGATCGGGATCGAGAGGATTTCCATCAGGGTCGGCGCCGCGATAGAGCGATCGCCGCCGCGCCGCCGTACGCTGAGCGAGATCACGGCGCCAGAAGTCGGGATAGTGACGCAGGACATTCCAGACGATCTCGCCCGCGAAGACCACGCCGACATCGAATCCACCATGGTCTCCGAGCAAAGACCGGGGAGCCAACGACCGATCGGTCACCTGCCGAACGTCCACGATCTGACCATTGCCGTCGCAGGCATAGATGACTAGGTGACTCAAGCCGTCCGCTCGGTCCAGGTCGTCGATGCGCGGCAGATTCTCGACCAGCGCGCCCATCATCTCGCCGATCACATGCGCCACCGGGGCGACGAATTCATAGGACCGGCCGGAACGTGTCATTTCCCAGACGGTCCGCAACATTGCCGCGCCGGTGGCCGAATAGAGCTTGGGCGATGTCTTAGCTCGCCCTGCCCGCTCGAAGGGAATGAGCCCGGCCAGCGACGCATTGCTGAGCAGATTCCTAACCTCTTGTGCCGAGGCGTCATCCAGCCCGGCCAGTTGGCAAAGCTCTACCGGCGGAAGCCAGCATCGATTGACATCGGCCCTCTTGAGTTCCGGCAGGTCAGCAATGATTCTCATGTCTGCCTATCTTCATTTATAAAATTAAGATAGGCAGACATCTTAATTTCAGTCAATAAGATGCCGTGGAAATATGGCGGCGTTCCACCTCAGACGACAGTGCGACACAATGCCTTCTCAAGGTTTGCCGGCCCGGGCCACTCCGCTACAACCACCAGCCCATGCGTCAGGAGAAGTTCGGCTCCTCCTCGTTGCAACCCATGTCCTCGTCGTCTACCTCCGGCGGGTCATCTTCTTCGGCGTCTTCGGAAGTGCCTGGGGCGTTAAGCCATCTATCGTTCACATCGCCGCCGTCCACGTCGTCGATTTCCGGCGGATCGCCATCTTCGATGTCGTCGGCCGGGCCGAATTCCGCCAACCACGCCATCGTCTCGCGGTCGGCCACGACCAGCAGCCAGGTGCCGGGCAGCGCCCAGGACACCTCGGCCGTCACATCGCCCTCGACCTCGCCGATGACGTCGGCACGCTCGATCAGCCGGGCCAGGATTTCCTCGGCATCGCTGGCCGTCCAATTGTGCCGCCGGCAGATCTTCGGCCGGATCACCGTGGCCTGCGCCGTCGCACGATCTGCCTTCGCCCAGCGGGGCGGGGCCGACATATCCGGCCCGCGGCGCTTCCGCGGGATCAGCATCGGGTTCTTTGCCAAGGTCAGCCCTCCCCCTCGGCCGGCACCGGCTCGTGTTCGCTCTTCAAGAGAGCCTCGATCTCGTCCAGAAGGTTCTCGACATACTCGCCGCCGCGGGCGACCGCCCTTCGGGTACGCGGATCGGCGCCGGAAGCGCCGTCGCCCATCAAGATCACCAGGTCTCTGACGGCCGACAGCCGGTCGAGGGCTTCCATGACCGTGCTCCAGGATACGGCCTTCATGGCTTGGCCTCCCGTGACCGGCGAGCTTCGACCTCGAGCTGGTGATCTTCCCTGGCCGCCTGTTTGGCCAAGGCCTGGACGAGAGCCACGATTTGCGGATCGGGTGCGGGTGGTCCCTGGGTCGGCTCCGGTCTCTTCCCTTTCCTGCTTTTGCGCGTTTTCGTGTCTGCTGTGGGGAAAGCTCCGCCAGCAGCCGAATTCGGATGTTTCGGCATGAAAAGCCTCCTTAAATGTGCTATATGCACCATGAAGGTGACAAACGCACTATACAAGGCTTTTTCATGGTGACAAGCGCACAAGTGCGTGCGGCGCGGGGGCTGCTCAATTGGACGGTCCGCGACCTAGCCGAGAAATCAGGGGTTCACCGGAACACGGTGACCAGGATCGAAACAGATGCGACAGCATCAGGTCATGCGCTCGCGGCCATCTGCACCGCCCTCGAGACGGCCGGCGTCGAGTTCATCGCCGAAAACGGCGGCGGGGCCGGGGTCCGGCTTCGGAAGACGACGGGCTATTCTTCGGAGGGGTAGAGGAAGGCATATTCTGGCCCCAACTTGTGGACATCCAATAGGCACGCCGAATATAGATCGATGATGTCAGCGATCAGTTGCTTCCGCGCCTTTCCCCGGATGTCGTCGAAATGCCAGATTTCGGCGTGGCGAAGCTGCTCCATTGCCTGGCGACGGGCTTCATGCACACGCTCGATTTTAGGTCTCAAGGCAAGAGGAACATCGCTCGCCCGCCATCGCACCAGCATGAGGGTGATGGTCTGCATTTTTTGATTGAACGACTTGGAACCGTCGGCGAGCAGTTCGACCGAACTGCGGAGATCCAAAAGTGTCTGCACGTGTGACGTCCAGCCCGAAGGCATTGCAGTCGCCATCACCTCGCCTCGCTTCCCTCTTCAGCATTTCGTCGATCTCTATCGGCGTCACTGTCTTGCTACAAATCGAGCCGACCTTGTGCTGCCTCGGGCGGCAGCGGCAAGGCGTGACTGGCCACCACTGCCAGCCCCGCACCACGCGCCAGCGTTGCGAGATTGCCGTCATCCGAATAGATCGCTGTTGCGCCGGCCACCCGTCCGATGGCGACAATCTGGCGGTCGACCTTGACCTTCTGCCAGGGTGCGGCGCTGCCGGTCCTCTTGTCGCCGGCGTCGATCGCCGCCTTGGTCATGGCAGCGACTTCGACGGCCGCCCGCAGGTCGAAGGGCAGCAACTCGAATCGACTGCTCTTGCCGATGATGGCGAGATAGGCTGGACCCGCAGACCCTGCGTGCACCAGGACTTCGGCGACAGCCGGCATCGGAATGCCGATGGCTTCGCCCTGTTTCGCCAGTGTGGCGATCAGGTGATCGACACGCGCCTTGTGATGAGTCAGCGGGGCGCCAGTCGCAGGGTCGCTCGGCACCGCCACCGCGGGATCGAGCAACAGCAGCAGAAAGTTGGCGTCGAAGATGACCATCAGTGGGCGCTGTCCTCGTCGCCCCGGATCGCGGCGAGAGTGGCGAGCGGATCGGCCACTTTGCGCCATCCGTTCCCTGTCACGGCTCGCAGCTGCTCGACGACGTCAGCCATCGGCGTGCCGTCCAGAACCTCGAAATCCTTGATGGTCAATTCCTTGAGGGTCCATGTGCCGTCGCCCTCGCGGTGCCAGGTCGCGGGGCCGCGCACCCTGATTGTCGCCTCGAAGAGATGTGCAGCAATCGCCCGTGCCATGCTGCGACTGGCCTTGCAGTGATATTCGCGCCCGGCCAATCCCGGCGCCTGAAGGTGGACCGCTACACTGTCTTTGCGGCCACCGACCTTGATCGGCACCCCGTCGACGCTGCTGGCCTGGGTGACGCTGCCATAGTCGATCGGTTTGGGGCGGTTCTTGCCGGGAAACTCGATCACCACGGCGTCCTGGTCATAGGCCAGTGTGCCGGTGGCATTGTCGTCAGCCAACATGCCATCGATCCGGCGGAAGGCCCTTGTCGCGTCGCTCGGCCCCTCCCCCAGGCGCATGGCCTCAAGGCGGGCTTCGACCTTCGGCTGATCCTCGACATCGACCCTGTGGACCAATTGCACGCTGCCTTGATCGAGACGAACGAAATGAACTGCCTTCTCGTTGCCGAGAAGGGCCGCCAGCTCCGCCATGTATTCTGCCAGACGCGCCATGGGGATCGTGTCCGGGCGCCAGGCGTCGATCTTGAACCGCAGGTCGTCCACAGTGGCCTCCTGATGCTGATGATTATCCGCAGCAGGTGGCGACGTCCAGCACCACCACCCGCCGAAGCCGCACGCCCGACACGCGAACGCCGTTCGCCTCGCCGGGCAGCAGTTTAGAACCGTTCAATTCACGTCCCAACTTGTCCCAACCTCTCAGCGCAGGTTGGGACAGCGAATTTCCCTTTGAATTCAGCGCTGTACCAACTGTCCCAACCTGTCCCAACCGAAATTGGTCATGTCCTGCGGCGGTTTGCTGGTTTCGGGGCCTTCGACAGGGGCTCCACATCCCCCTCTCGGCCCGTGGCGCCGGCCTGGAGCGCCGCGGAAACCCTGCCCTCCACCTGGTCGGACAGTTGCCGCAGGGGGCCGTGATCGGGGTTCACATAGCGGCCGGTCATGGCCACGGTCTTGTGGCTCAGCTTGTCGCGGATCAGGAAAGCATTGGCGCCGGCCTGGCCCGCATAGGTGCCGACCGTGTGGCGCGCGTCATGGATGCGGACATCGGCGATGTCGGCCGCTTCCCGGAATTTGTGCCACCAGGCTTTCAGCGTCGAATAGGGCAATGGCTTCCTGGGGTTCACATAGCCTGCCAGGACCCAGGCCGAACCCTGGCGCGGCCTGTCGGCCAGCAGGGCAATGGTGACCGACCCCACGGTCACCGTTTTCGCGCCGGTCTTGCTGTCGGCGAAATGGAAGGTGCCGGCCTCGAAGTCAATATCGTCCCATTGCAGTTTCAGCAGCTCGCCTACCCGGCACCCCGTCAACAGCAGCAATTGAATACCCAAGATGACGACATCGGGCGCACCCTCGTCCCGTTCGAAGCGCCCCAGGACTTCACCGAGCCGCTTGACCTCCTCGGTCGCGAGGAAGCGTTCCCGGTGCCTGGTGCGATAACGCTCGATATGACGACATGGATTGGAACCGTCGGGCCTGTACCCCCATACCTCTGCCAGGTTCAGCATCTTCGACAGAATCGCCAGGGCGTGGTTCGCCTGATAGGGCGTGTCCTTGAGGCCGTGGTGGAAGCCGGCGATATCGCTCCGGGTGAGTGCTGCCACATTCCGCTGCCCCAACTGCGGGCGAACGACAGTGTCGACGACATATCGATAGGCTTTGGTCGTGCTCGGCTTGGTCTTGACCTCGACATGCTCGGCCATGAAGCGATCGGCCAACTGGTCGAGGGTGAAGCGCTGCGCCACGACAGCCTGCTTTTCGGTGGCCGGGTCGACTCCCCGCCGGACACCGGCAAGGATTACCTCGGCCTCTTTCCGCGCCTGCTCCGCCGTCCAGGGCTGCCCGTGCCGGCCGATGGTGAAGGTCTTCTTGGTCGCCGACCGTCCGCCGCCCATGCGGTAGCGCAGCTGGTAGACGCGGCATCCCCTCGGCGTCACCTTCAGTGTGAAGCCCGCCAGCTTGGTGTCGAAAACGAAGACATCGACCGCCTGCGGCTCGATACTTTCGACCAGCGTCTTGGTGATCTTTTCGCGCATCCCGGCGTAACCTCCCGAGCAATCCCAGCACCCACCCAGCACCCACGGCGGCGCAAAGGATAGAACGGGAAGGGAACGCATGTAAACGAAGCAGACCCTTTAACATATTGAAATTGCATGGAAAATCACAGAATGGCAAAAATAGGCGACACAACCAAAGGTGGGTCAGCGGAAATCGTCAATCTGCGCCAGGCCCGCAAGGCGAAGAAGCGGCGCGAGGCCGAAGTCCAGGCGGCCGAGAACCGCGTCCGCTTCGGCCGCCCTGGGGCCGAGCGCAAACGCGACGCCGCCGAGAAGGAACTCGAAACCCGCCGACTCGACGGCCACCGCCTCGACCGCGACGACGATCAGGGGTGACCAATCGCCTCGGCGACCAGTCCTTCGGTCAGCAACTGGGGCAGCACGCGGGGCGCGCCGCTGCCGGCCGGAAACAGCAGGTAGAGCGGCACGCCGGAGCGCCCGTTTTCCGTCAACAGGCGGGAGATTTCGGGATCGCGGTTGGTCCAGTCGCCGACCATGTAGACCGTGCCGGTCTCTTCCATCGCCTTTTTCACCGCCGGCCGCTCCAACGCCACCTTCTCGTTCACGAGGCAGGTGATGCACCAGGCGGCGGTCAGATTGACGAAGACCGGCTTGCCCGCGGCGCGCAGCTCGGCCAGGCGGGCGGGCGAATAGGCTTCGGCCCCGGCCGCCGCGGCCAACCCCTGTTCGCTGGTGCCGAGCCCGCCGACCGGCATTCCGGCGAGGCCGAGGGCGACCAGCACGGCAGCGAAAGCGGCCATGCGCGCCCCGCCCCCGGCGAATTCCCGGACCAGGAAGGCGGCGAAGGCGATCAGCAGGATGCCGCCGCCGGCCGCGGCCACCGCCATCGGCCCGGCCTGCACGGCGAGCACCCAGACCAGCCAGACGCAGGAGGCGAACATGGGAAAGGCCAACAGCCGCTTCAGCCGCACCATCCAGGCCCCGGGTTTGGGCAGGCGCCGGCCCAGCGCCGGCACCAGGGCGACCGCCAGGAAGGGCGACGACAGGCCGAGTCCGAGGAAGAGGAAGATCGCATAGGCTTCAACGATGGGCCGTGTCAGGGCGAAGCCGAGGGCCGCCCCCATGAAGGGCGCCGAACAGGGCGTCGCCACCACGGCGGCCAGCAAGCCCGTCGAGAAGGAGCCGAGCACGCCGCCCCGCCGCGCCAGCCCGTCCCCGAGCCCCATGAGCCCGCTGCCGGTCGAAATGACGTCGAGCAACCAGAGCCCGAGGGCGAAGAAAAGGTAGGCGAGCAGGCCGACGATCAGCGGCGACTGAAGCTGGAAACCCCAGCCGATCGCCTCGCCCCCGGCGCGGAGCGCGATCAGCACGCCCGCCAGCACCGAGAAGCAGACGAGGACGCCGAGTGTATAGGCGATGCCGTGGCGCTGAGCATGGCCCGCCTCGCCCGAGCGCGCGAGGGAGAGCAGCTTGATCGAGAGCACCGGCAGCACGCAGGGCATCAGGTTGAGGATCAGCCCGCCCAGGAAGGCGAAGCCGAGTGCCAGCCAGAGGCCGAGGTCCGGCGCGGGCGCGGGCGCCGTAACCGCGGCGGCGGGTGGCGATGCGGCGGCGGGGGCCGGCGGCAGGGCCGCGTCGACGACATAGGCCCGGCGCCAGCCGTCGTTGGCGACCACCACGATGCCCTTCAGGGCACTGCCCTTGTAGGTGGAGTCGAGGGCGAATTCGAGGCTGTCGCCCGTGAAATTCTGCGGCGTGGCCGCGGCCACCGCGTCGTCCTCGGGGAAGAAATGCGCGCTCTTGGCCTGGACCTCCGCCGGCAGAGTCAGGCGCAGCGCCGCACCGTGGCGGATGGCGACGGCGGAGGCCGGCAGGGGCAACGGCAGGCGGTCGCGCGCCCGCTCGAAACCCAGCGCCCGGCCGGCGTTGGGTTCCGCTGCACCGGCCGCGACCGGCACGTCGAGGCTGAGATCCGCCCCCTCGGGCACGCAGATCGTCTCGCAGATCAGCCAATCGGCCCGCGCCTTGAGGCTCAGCACAGGGCCCTGGAAGCCGGTCGGGACGGTGACCTCGGTCAGCAGCCAGGTCTCGCCCTCATAGCCGTAATTGACCAGGGGGCCGACCGGGATCGCCTCCGGGAAGGGCCATTGGATCGGCCCTGCGGTGACCCCTTCGGGCAGACTCCAGGCGATCGTGGTGGCGAGGCCGGTGTCGCCGGGGTTCAGCCAATAGGTATGCCAGCCCGGCCGCGCGACCAAGCGAAGCGCCACCGTCAGGCTCTGGCCCGGCACCGCGGCATGGTCGGCCACCAGCTCGACTTCCGCATTCTCGGTCTTCACCCCGGCCCGCGCGGCAAGCGGCATCAGCAGCGCCGCGACCAGGGCGAACAGCAGGAAGGCGAAATTGAAGCGGGAATCTCGGCGTGTCATGCTGCCTCTTATACGCAGGAATGAGGCCGTGTGATGATGCGCCGCCTTGCCGCTCTGCATTTTTTTCTGGTCCTGGTCTGCACCCTGATCCCTTCGGCACGGGCGGCGGAAAGGTTACACCTGACCGCCGATCTGCGCGCGGCGATCCTCACCGTCTGCCCCGATTGCGGCACCAGGGGCGTGATCGCCTGCGGTGACGCCGCGGTCGAGACCGGCCCCCGCTATTTCTCCCACGCCTTATTGGGCGAACCGCCGCGCGGCTTCCTGATGAGCTGGCCGCTGGGCGATGCCGACCTTCGCCATCTGGCCGAGACCCTGCCGCTCGCCGCCGCCGACCTCGCCGCCAAGGCGGGCTTCGAGGCCGCCACGCTGGTCGCCTTGGAGCCCGGCGGCAAGGCCCGCAGCCTGGGCCATCCGACCGCCACGGTCGCCTTCCCCCCTGCCCTGCACGCCTGCCTGGCCGATCCGGCCAAGCCCTGGGGTTGCTGCGTCGCCGATTGCGGCGCCCACGAATGCTGCGAGAAGTCGCTGGGCAGCCCCCGAATCGAACTCGCCTGGCGCGATGCCGAGTCGGGCGAGCGATTGACTTTCCGCTGGTCCCGGAACGGCTCTTCGCTCTTGATGCGGCGCGGTAGCGGGTTCTTGCGGGCCGATTATTTCTGCCTGGTCTGGGCGCCTCTTCGGCTCGATTGAGTGATTTCGGTCACATCCAGGGAATCCGGTCCGGAATCGTCACAAATTTCCACTTGCACCCCCAGGATATTCGCCTATATCTCCGCTCCAGACGCACCCGCACGTGCCCTTGGCCCACGGTGGTACAGCAACGACGTTAGGCGTCCTTTTTGGAATTTCCGGGGTTCGCCCCGAAACCCGAGAGGGAACCACGATGTTGGACCGTGAAGGCCGGAAGGCTGGCACTGCCCACTGCCACACCCGAGACGAAGCCGCCACCCAGTACATGGGGGGCCGGCAGGTGTTCGCCGCCGTCGGCAGCGATAGTCCCCTGCGCTCGAGTATGCGGGCGCCGGACTGACTTCCGGCGCCCGGCCCCGACGGGCCGACCTCGCATCCAAAACCTCACATCGCCGTTATTGCTTTGGGCCGCATCTGCTGCGGCACGCTTGGGACTACGCCAATGACCGAGAAGATCCGCCGCTTCCTCGACGAGCGCCGACCCGCCACCCCCTGCCTGGTGGTCGATCTCGACGTGATCGAGGACAACTATCGCAAGCTCAACCACCTGCTGCCCGCGGCGAAGATCTTCTACGCCGTGAAGGCCAATCCGATGCCGGAAGTGGTGGCGCGGCTGAATGCGCTGGGCTCGTCCTTCGACACCGCCTCGCGCGGTGAAATCGAGCTCGTGCTGTCGCAGGGGGCGAACCCTGAGAACGTTTCCTTCGGCAACACGATCAAGAAGGAAACCGACATCGCGACCGCCTATGCCCTGGGTGTGCGCCTGTTCGCCTTCGACTCTGACGCCGAGCTCGAGAAGATCGCCCGTTCGGCCCCCGGCTCGCGCGTGTTCTGCCGCGTGCTGGTCGAATGCGACGGTGCCGAATGGCCGCTGTCGCGCAAGTTCGGTTGCGCCCCCGAAATGGCGGCGGACCTGATGGTGCGCGCCCGCAGCCTGGGCCTCGACCCCTATGGCATCTCCTTCCACGTCGGCTCGCAGCAGACCGACCTCGGCCAGTGGGACAAGGCGGTGGGCGGCGTCGCCCGCCTGTTCTCGATCCTGCGCGAGCGCGATGTCGAGCTGCGCATGATCAACCTGGGCGGCGGCTTCCCGGCCAAGTACCGTTCGGACATCCCCCCGCTGGAAGCCTATGCCGAAGCGGTGATGGCGGCGATCTACGGCCATTTCGGCAATGCGATCCCCGACATCATCATCGAGCCGGGCCGCAGCATGGCAGGCGATGCCGGCGTGCTGCAGACCGAAGTCGTGCTGATCTCGAAGAAGGACACTGCCGAGGACAAGCGCTGGATCTACCTCGACGTCGGCAAATTCTCGGGTCTCGCCGAGACCATGGACGAGGCGATCAAATATCGCGTCGTCACTCCGCACGACGGCAAGGAAACGGGCCCGGTGATCCTGGCCGGCCCGACCTGCGATTCGGCGGACATCCTCTACGAGAAGGCGAGCTACGAACTGCCCGTCGACCTCCAGATCGGCGACAAGATCGAGATCCTGGCGACCGGCGCCTACACGACCTCCTATTCATCGGTGAACTTCAACGGCTTCGCGCCGCTGAACACCATCTGCATCTGACCCCCGTCTGGCGAAGGAACAGAACGATGATCAACGAACATTGGGGTTTCCGGGTCGGCGAGCGCATCACCGTTCCGGGTCTCTGGGGCGAGCAGATGGGCACCGTGATCGATTTCGCCACCCTGCAGGGGCGTAACGCCGGCCGTGTCGCCCATGTCGTGGTCTACCGCCTCGACGACGGCCGCGTGTCGAGCGACACGCCGGAGCGCCTGTTCCGCCTGAACCGCGGCGCCCGCGCCTTCGGCGGCGCCGACCCGCAGGCTCGCGCGGCGTAACAGCCGACGCCTTCAGGGAAAGGCCCGCCGGGAAACCGGCGGGCCTTTTCGATTCGCGGTGCCTTACGTGTCACCGCACGGCTGGCGGAATGGCGTCCATCGGGCCGGGCTCGGTGCCGAAGCCGCCCATCGGACAGACTTTCTGTTCCGCGATCGCCGTACCGGCCCAGAGGCACAAGGCGACCGCCAGAAGACGCCCGGAATCACTCGGCCCGGGTCGAATGCAGGATCAGGTCGTCCAGCGCCTTCAATTGCTGGTCCAATTCCGCCTGCTGGCGGGCGCGTTCGGCGGGATCGGCCGGCGGATGCTGTTCCAGCTCCCGCTGGCGGCGGCGCGCGGCGTCGAGCTGGGCCTGGGCGGCGTCGAGTTCGGCGGCCCTGGCGTTGCGGTTCTGGCGCGCCCGTTCATAGGCGGCCTGGAGCCGGTTCAGCTCGGCCTTCTGCTTGGCGTTCCGGGCACGGAGGGCATCGACCTGGGCGCTGGTCACCGCCGCCTCCGAGCGGGACTGGGCGGCGCGGGCCTGCATCTCCTGCGCCATCTGCTCGGCCCTGGCGGCATCGGCCTGGCGTTCGGCCACGCGCTGGTCGTAAGTGCCGTCGAGGACATTGCCGAGGCCGGAGAAATAGCCGGCCGAGGCCGGATTGGGATCGCGGGCACAGGCGCCGAGCAGCATGGCGCCGGCCAGCAGCGGCCAATAGTTCATCCTAGGCATCCGGCACCGCCGCCAGGGCGCGCGCCAGCTCGTCGCGGCTGCGCGCGATCTCGGCCTGGGAACGGCCGATGTCGGCATTGGCTTGGCCCAGCATGGAACGGCCTTGCGGCCCGGCATAGGCGGCGTCCTGGCCCATCTTCTGGCGCACGTCGTTGGCGTTGGAGAGCGCCTCGTCCATGCGTTGCAGGTCTTCGTTCATCACTTCGGTGCGGGCCGCGAAATCCTTGGCGCTGATCTGGCCGCGGCGGTACTGCTGCTCCAGCTCGGCGATGCGCTGGCGGTTCTCGGCCGCCACCCGGGCCGAGGACTGGGCGATCTGGCGGTAGGACTGGGCTTCGTTCTGGGCCGCCTGGATGCGCGCGTCCAGCGCCTGCTCCCGGCTCGCATATTGCTCGTTCTGGCTGGCGATGTAATAGCCGGAGGCACCGCCGACCAAGCCGCCGGCGACCGCGCCGATGGCCGCCCCACGACCCGCATGATGCGGGTCGGCCGCCGCGCCGATCAGGGCGCCGAGCAGCGCACCAGCGACGGCGCCGGTGCCCACCGTTTCGTTGAAGCGATCGGTCTGCGACCGCAGGGCCGATTGGGCCGGGGTCAAGGACTGGTCGTAATAGCCACCGCCGTAAGGATCGCCGCCATAGCGCCCGCCGGAAGCGCAGCCCGCGAGTCCGAGCGCCGCCGCCAGCGCGAGCGTGCCGCCCAGACGAACCATATGGCGCGAACGCCGCCGAACCATGCCGACCTCCCAGATCCAATAGCCCGTGGAACCAACGGCCGGGCCGCGGCCGGGTTCCGCCCTATTCCAACAACTGACGATACCAACGGTCGTCATTCTGCGACGGGTGCGCGGCATAGTCAGTGACTTGAGCCACAAAGAGCTTGGCGAAACGGCTGAAGCTGGCAAGCCCCTGGGCCTCGAATTCCGCCGTCGCCACGCCCAGCGCCTTGGCCAGGCGGGCGGCGTCGGCATCGTCCGCCGTTTGCACCAGGATATCACGATAGGCCCGTTTCGAGATGTCGAGCGCCTGCTGCGTCGTTTCGTAGAGAGTCTTCCATTCGTCGGCATCGGCCGGGTTGCCGGCCCGGCTCCGTTCCGCCAGTTCCCAGCGCGCCTTCACCGGCGCCAGGCGGCGGTCGAGGTCGCGGATCGAGCGGATCATGGCCGCGGCGGCATAGATGGTCGATTTGGCCGAACGCGTCTCCGCCTCGTCCCGCGCCGCGCGTTCGGCCCCCAAGGCATCGGCGATCGTCTCGACGGCGCGCCGCATGTCGGGGTCGGTCGCGTCGTCGGAAAGGCGGCGCAGCAGGGCGACCGGATCGGTCTCCCCCGCCCGGCCACGCTGGATCGCCACGAAGGCATCGCGGAGCGCCTGGATGCGCGACTGGCTGACCGAGACGGGAGCCGAAACGACCAGACGGAAGCCCACGCTGGGCAGCCGCGTCGCCTTGCCGGTGGCGGCGTCATAGGGCGGGATCTCGAGCCGGAGCGAGGAACGCAACCGCCCCTCCGCCGTGCGGAAATCGCCGCCCCTGGCGATCTGCCCGCCGGCCTGGCCATGCAGCCGCGCGACCCGGACCAGGCGATAGGGCTCCAGCACCCATTCCGCGGCATTGCCCAGCACGTCATAGAGGCCGAGCGGATTGGGCTTCAGCAGGCCGACCGGGTGCAACTGCCCGTCGGCCGAGGCCGGCCCGTCGATCCAGGCATAGGCGGCGGCGCCTTCCGGCATCGGGAAGGTGCGGGCGCGGAAATCGGCCTCGGAAACGGCGGCCCCGCCCCTGGCCGCGAATTCCCATTCGGCCTCGGTCGGCAGGCGCAGGAAGGCCGTGGTGTCGCCCTGCTTGGGCAGGCTGCCCTTGGCATTGGCGAGCAGCCATTCGGTGTATTTCTCGGTAAAGCCGACACCGTCGAACCAGGAGAGATTGACTGCCGGCAGGCGCCCCTGCATCGAGGGCGCCGGGCATTGGCCGCTGGTGACGGCGGCAAATTGATCGGCCGTGACCTCGTATTTGCCGATCAGGAAGCGCCGCCTGCCCTTGCCGTCGACGAGGCCGCCGGCGAGATAGTCCTTCCGGCTGTGCTCGACATAATCCGTCTCGGGATCGCTCAGCCCGAGCGTCACCTGGCGGTCGTCCAGCGGCCCCGCCGCGGCATCGCCGGCCGGCGTCTCGACCACACGGAAGGCCATGGCGCCGCCGCAGGGCATGGGCAGCACGACGTCGTCCCCCGCCGCCTGCGGGTTCCAATATTTGGCGTCCCAATCCGCGGCGAAGGCAGGCGCCGGCAGCAGCAGGAGCGCGAGCAGGATTCCGAAGGCTCTAGCCATGGCGCATCCCCTCCCCCGGTTCGACTCGCGCCGCCGCGATGCCCGCCGCCCCGGCCGACACCAGGGCCACCAGCACGGCGAAGCCGGCCACCGCCGCCAGCTGTTCGGGCCCGAGCCGGCACAGATCCTCGCCCCCCGGCAGCCCGGCCGAAAAGCGCGCATTGATCACCGCCGCCCCGCCGAAGAAGGTGCCGACGGCAAGGGCGCTGCCGGCGAGCGCGATGGCCAAGCCCTGGAACAGCGGATATCCCGCCATGCCCCGGAGCGACAGCCCCATGAGGCGGAGTAGCGCCAATTCGCCCCGCTTCCGCGCGACATGGCCGATCAGGCTGGCGCCGAGCGAGACGGCGAAACCGGCCCCGCCGATCACCGCGACGATGAGGAAGATCGCGGTCAGATTGCGGTCGAGGCGGAGCACGGTTTCGATCTCGTCCGCCCGCGTGGTCACCGTATAGCCCCGGGCCTCGAAGGCGGCGGCCACCGTCGCCACCGCTTCCAGGTCTGCGGCGACCGCGCGGAACCCGGCATAGGCCCGGATCGCCAGCGTATTCGGCCCGTCCCAGCCGAATCGCGGCACCGGCCGGCCGTCCCGGTAGTCTTCCAGCGCCGCCAGCAGCGGCAGGGAGACGAAGGCGCCGTCCCGCCCGAAGGCGGACAGCGGCGCGATGCCGGCGACCGTCAGAGTCAGGCTCTTGCCCTCCACCGTCTCGCCCAGGCGGCGCTGCACGGCGAGGCGGATCTTGTCGCCCGCGGCGAGGCCCAGATGTTCCGCCGTCGGCGCCGCCAGGACGAGCTGGTCGTCGCCCGCCGGTGCCGCCACGGGGGCGATCAGGGGATCGCCCGGCCCGCTCGGCACCAGTTCGGCGGTCAAGGCGCCGCTACCGTCCGCCCGGGCGAGCGTCGCGGTGGCGGCCAATTGCCGGGTGCGGCCGACGATGAAGACGACGCCGGGCAGCCGGCCGAGCGCCTCGATCTCACTTGCTTCCAGCGTCCGATTGCCGAGGGAGGAGACTTCCCGCATCCGCGGGTCCTGCAGCAACTGGCCGCGCAACGTATCGACCACCCCGGTCTTGAGACCGAGCAGGACCAGGAGCGGCGCCATGATCGCCGCCAGCGCCACCATGAAACAGGCGGCGAGGCCCCGCTCGTGCCAGAGGTCGGCGAGCGCCAGGCGAAGGCTCAGCATGGCACGAAGACCGCGGTGGTGCCCCCCGCCCCCGTCGTGATCCGGGGCGACAGGCGCAAGGGGGCCCGCCCGGCCAGACCGTCGGCATCATGGCTGGCGATCACCAGGGCGGAACCGGCGGAAGCCTCGAACAGGAGGTCGAGGATCGCCGCCGCGCGCACCGGATCGACCGAGGCGGTGGGTTCGTCGGCGAGCACGAGCAGCGGGCGATGGGCGAGCGCCCGGGCGATGGCGACGCGCTGGCGCTGGCCGACCGACAGGCTCTCCGGCATCCGGGGCAGCAGGTCGGCGATTTCGAGCCTTTGCGCCAAGTCCGCGATCCGCGCCCGGTCCGGCCGGCCGGACAGGCGCTGGGTCAGCGCGATATTGCCTTCGACCGAGAGATAGGGCAGCAGGCCGCCGGTCTGCGGCACATAGCCGATCAGGCGGGCGCGCAGCCGGGCCAGCGCCTCCCGCCCCCGGCCGCCGCGCTGCCACAGGCGGGCGAGGTCGACCGGCGTGCCGTCCATGTTCAGGGTGAAGCGGCGCGCCACAGAAGGCGCCAGCGCCAGGGCGAGGACGTCGATCAACGTGCTTTTGCCCGAACCGGAAGGCCCGGTCAGCACGATCCGGCTGTCCGGTGCGATCGACAGGGCCGCCACCTCGACGCGGTAGGTACCGCCCTCCCCCTGCCAGCCATAGGCGAGGTCTTCGACCTCGATCACGGCCATCAGGGCAGCGCCTCCAAGGGCACGGGGAAATAGGAATCGCCCGCCGCCTGGCCCTCGCCGAAGGAGACCCAGAGAGCCGGCGTCGCGTCGAATTCGGCATAGAGGCGGAGCTTCGCTTCGATCGTATCGAGGATCTCGCGCTGGGCCGACGGCCCCATGGCGAGCCATTCGGATTCGCCGAGGCCGAGCACCTGGCTCTTGTAGGGCAAGTCCTGGAGATATTCGCCGAGCAGGTCGCCCAGATTGCCGACCTGGCGCACCTGGGAAGGGTCGCGCGCCGTGGCGGCGGCGGCGGAGCGGAGTTCGGCAAAGAAATCCTGGGGCGACAGCCGGCTCTGCTCGCCCTTGTCGAGAATCAGCCTGAGCGCCGTCGCGAGGTCGGAGAGCTGGTTCTTGGTCAGGAGCACGCGAACGTCGAGCGCCGGAATATTGGGCCTCGTGGTGTCGCGGTCCGAGGTCCAGGCCTTGAACACGTCCGGCGCCCGGGTGCCCTGCGTCCGCCCGAGATAGGCGAGCCGCATGGCATAGCCGACGATGGCGCTCTGTTCCTCGATCGTCGGGGTTGCCGCCGCAGCGGGGGCCGGTGCCGGTGCCGGCGTGGCGGCGGCGACCGTGGCCTGGGCCTGGGCGACCAGGGCGTCGACCAGGCGGTCGACGGTCTGGCCGAGGGCGTCGGCGGTGCCGCCGGGCACCGGGAAATAGAGGCTGCCGGCGCCCGGGAAGCGGGTCAGCTCGACATATTGCGCCTTGGCCCTGGCGTGGTCGTTCACCCCGGGCGGGGTCAACAGGTGAAGGGCGAAGATGGCGATCCCCTTGGTCCGGGCGAGCTGGTTCAACTGCTCGGGGCCGAGGCGTGTCTCGCTCAGGGGGTCGTTGGCCGCCCGGCTGCCGGCATCGGTGATCAGCACGACGTAGCGCCCGCCGAAGGGCGCCCAATCCATGCCGTCGATCGCCGTCTTGATGCCGGCGAAACTGTCTTCGTAGAAATTCGGGCTGGAGACGTCGGCTGCCTTCATCTGGTCGAGCGCCGCCAGCGTCTCCTCCGGCTTGCGGTCGACCGAGAGGGGCGAAAAGACGCGCGAAACATAGGCCAGGGCGGGCGTCACCTTGGCATTGTCGCGGAAGCCGACGACGCCGAAACGGACGCTGTCGGCGAAGGGCGTGCCCTTGATCTTGTCGTAGATCCGGCGCACCGCCTCGCGCGTCCGCTCGATATGGGGCTGCATCGAGGTCGAATTGTCGATCACCACGGTAATGCCGACCTTGAAGGCGGCAAGCGCCGCGGCGGGATCGGCCGGCGGCGCGGTGGCCGGCGGCGGCGTGGCCCCCGCCGCCGGCACCGAGGCGACTTCGAGCAGGCGGGCGGCGAAACCGTCGTCGGTCAGCACCGAATCCGCCTGCAGGATGGGCAGCAGGTAGAATTGCTTGGCGATGTCGACATAGGTCGGCGGTTCGATCGCCAGCACCGGGCTATCCGCCGGCAGGCGGTCGCCGATCGCAGCATTGCGCAACTCGGTTGCCTCGGCCGCGCGGCGGGGCGAGGACATGAGCTTGGCGATGGCGTCCCGATCCTTGAGGAACAGCACCCGTTCCCGCGCGGCGGGACTGGCGAAGGCGACGGTCAGGCTCTGCTTCCAGTCGATCGCCTGGTCGGCCCGGATGAAGCCGGCGACCGTGCCCCTGGTATCGCGCCCGACCTCGACGTAAGCGGTGCCGCCCGCGTTCTGCCGGCCATAGACGTAGAAGACGCTGAAGGCCGGCACCGGCTTGCCGCTGCCCGCCATGGGATCGGCCACCAATTGGGCGCCAGGCCTGCTCAGCACGCGCTGGAACAGGGTCTTCTTGCCCTCGATCAGCAGGGGCTGGCGGGCGAAGGCGGGCGCCAGGCCGCCGGCCAGGGCCAGGCAGGCGCAGAGCAGGAACAGCAGCCGCCGCATCGAAACCCCTCCTATTGCCCGGGCCAATAGGTCGCCAGGGCGGCCTTGGCGTCGGCGTCACCCTGGGCCGCCAGGGCGTCGAGCCGCTTCTTCAGGGCGGCGAGCGCCGGCCCCGCCTCGGCCGAGCCCGCGGCTTCCGCCTTGCGGTAGAATTTCGCCGCCTGGGCCGGATTGGCCTTCGAGAAGGGCTGGCCCGCGATGAAGGTGGCGGGATCGTAGAGCCGGGCGATCTCCATCATCGCCGCGACGCTGCCCGCTCCGCCGCGTTTTCGAGCAGCAGCAACATGCCCTGGTAATCGCCCCGGGCGCGGAACTTCTGCGCCCAGTCGAAAATCTCCTGGGCGCTGCCGGCGGCGCGCACGATCGCCTGGATCGATTGGTCCTCGGGCGGCGGCGGGGACAATGGCGGCGGGTTGCCGGGCGACGGCAGCTCGCCGACCGGCGGCACCGCGGGCGGTGTTCCGGGGGGCTCCGGCAATGCAGGGGGCAGGCTCGGCGTCTCGGGCAGGGCGGCGACCGGCGGCACGGTCCCCGCCACCTCCTCGTGCGGCCGGTTGGCATAGGCCGCAGCACCGATCGCCAGCGACAGCAGGCACCACAGTGCCGGCCCGAGCCAGCCGAGGTTCATCGCCTTCGGCTTGTCGATCACATCGACCATGCGCTCCGGCCGGACCGCCTCCTCTTCCTTCGGCGGTTCGGGCGGTGGCGGAGGCGGCGGCAAGGGCACGAAGACGGTCGGTTCCTCGTCCGGCACGGGTGCCGGCGGCGGCGCCTGTGGGGGCGGCGGTGGGGGCGGCACGGGGCGCTGGGCGACCCGGCGAAACTGGGTGCGGCCGCCGTAATGGGGCGTGATCGGCGGCCAGGCCACGGTGGCGCTGCCCGGAACGCCATTCACCTCGATCGAGACGTGATCGTCCGAGGTCAGGAATTCGGTGACGTCGGGACCGAGGTAGAGATGCAGGGCGCCGTCCCGGATCTCATAGCGTTCCGCGGTCAGCCGGGCATCGGGCACGCGCCAGCCTTCGGGCGACAGATTGGCCGCCTCGTAGCCGAGCCGGCGGATCGCCAGCGTGCCGTCGCCCCGGTATTGCTCGACGCCCTGCACGACGACGATGGCATGGCCGCCGTCGACCTGGGCCTTGTCCTCGACGATGCGGATGACCGGCATCTCGCCTCCTCAGTCCAGCGCCTGGATAAGGCCGCCCAGGCGGGCATTGGCCTCGACGTCCACCGCCTCGCCATCCTTGAAGGAGACATTGTCGTCGGTGAAGGCGAAGAAGCCGGTGATCCAGTCGACATAGAAGGCTTGGTCGTAAGCCGCCGGTTCTTCCGCCAGCTTCGGGTAAGGCCCGGCGGGCGGCGGCGGCGTGAAGATCGCCTTGCCGCTGGACCGGTTGACCGGCCGCGCCGCCAGCGGCTGGCGATCGTAACCCAGCCGGTTCACATAGGAATTGATCGCCGTCTCGGCGACCGCGACGGGCTTGGCCGCCGCCTCGCCCATCTTGGCGCGGTAGGAGGCGATGCGCCGCACGTCGGCCGCGATCCGCTCCGCGAGATCGAGGCGGCGGGCACCGATGCCGAGTTCTTCCGCCAGGGTCGCGGCCGATTGCGCGTCGAGGCCGAGGCCGTCGCGCAAGGGGCCGTTGTCGGCGAGCGCGTGGATCTGTTCCATCCAATGTTCCAGGGCGGCATCGGCGAAACGTTCCGCCTGGTCGCGGGCGCGCTGGGGCAGCGGTGCCGGTGCCTCCGCAACCGGGCCGTCGCCGAACAGCGCATCCATCATCGATTTGGCGTCCGGCCGCCGGCCCAGCGCGGTGCCACCGTCGTCGACCGCTTCCTTCTCGCCCGGGTCGTTCGCCTCGACCCGGTAGAACAGGTCGACCAGGGCTTCCGGCCGGACGTGGAGGGCACGCAGCAGGACGCCGAACTTCTGGTCGCCCGCGCAGGCGACCAGCCGCCGCCCGCAAGCCCTGGCCGCCGCGCGGCGCTTCTCGAGCTCGATCGAGAGATCGCCCGAGACATAGTAACGCGCCAGGCGCTCCGCCATGGCGCGGCGAAGCGACCTGAGCTGTTCCTCGATCTGGCGCCGCTTGATCGCCGGGTTGCAGACGGGATCGAGCGAGGCGGCGAGATAGGAAATGCCGCCGTCGTTCAGGCGGAAGGCTTCGTCCCACGCCTTCTCGGCATCGCGGAAATGGCCGCGAACGGCATCATTGGCCAGGTAATCCGCCTTGGCATTGGCGATCCGCACCGCTTCTGAAGCGCGGATGCCCACCTCGTTGCCCTCGGCGTCGTAATCCAGGATGTGCTTGGCGACGAAATTGGGGTTGCGCAGCCAATAGGTATTGTCGAAGGCGTTGCCCGGGGTCCAGGCCTTCGGCCAATCATGCGCCTTGCCGAAGAAGTCGAGCAGCGAGGCATTCAGGCGGATCGTCCAGCGTCCTTCGGTCGAGGCGGCCTGACCCGCCTTCTCCTCGAATTCCTGGTCGAATTTGGTCAGCACGAGGAAGAGCGCGTTCTCCTGGCGCTGGCGTTCCTCCGGCGTGGCGCCGTGGGTCGCGTCGATCCAGTCCTTCACCATGGCGGGCAGCGTGCGCACCTCCTGGTTGGAGGGGCCGATGCAGAGCAGCATGGCGGTCAGCTCCCGCTCGGCGCAGTACCGCTCGAACAGATAGGCGACCTTGCCGCGGAGATAGACAGAGCGGAGCGCGCCCACTTGCCGGATGAAACCGCGCGGGTCCGGGAAATTCTCGCGGCTGCGCGCACCCGGGAAGTCCAGGAGATCGGTGTGATCGAAGAAGGGCCAGGGCTGGTCGCGCATGACGATGGTCAGTTCCGCGATCAGGGCGGTCACCTCGGCCCGGGCCAGATCGGCCTTGCGGCCCTCGCGCGTCACCAGGGTCAGGGTCTCACCGGCCCCCTCCTTGCCGAGGTCGCCCAGGGTGCGCACGTCGATGATCGAGGTTTCGCGCGGCACCAGCGCCTCGATGCCGACCCAGGCCTCGCCCGCATGGCCGAGCTTTTCGAGCCCCTGGGCAAGGCGGAGGTAGAGCCTGGTCAGTTCGGGAATGAAATTCCAGATCGCGGCGAACAGCTCGGCCCGATCGACCAGCGACAGGCGCGGGGCGAGATCGGCCGCGCGCGCCCAGAAGCTCGCCGAAAGCGCCCGGATGCCGGCCTGCGGCTTGAAATATTTCTCGAAATATTCCTGCAGGTCGAAGACGTCGTCGGCCGTCAGCGGGTCGGCCGCGGTGCTGGACGCGCGAGGTTCCAGGCGGGCGAAGAGTTCGCCCAACTGCTGCGGCGCCGGTGGTTCCTCGTCTTCGAGGTTGAAGTCCGAGTAATAGGCATTGCCGATGATCTTCACGACATCGGTCTGCGACAGCAGGCGAAGCGCCACCGGCTTGCCCGCCGGCCCCGCCTGGCGGCGCATGGTGAAGCGGGTGACGACGCCGGTCGCCTCCTGCCCGCCTTCGGGATTGAGTTCGGCGACGAAATCGAGCGTGCGGTCTTCGAACACCGCCATCAGGCGGTCGGTGCCCTTCCGCGCCAAGGCCGAGATCAGATAGGACTTGCCGGCCTGGCTCGGCCCGAAGACCGAGACGCACATGGGCCGGACCGCGGCCGCCGCGAGCTTGCGGGCGCCCGTCGCGTAACGCCGGAAATCCCGGCGCAGCGCCGCCTCGTCCTGTTTGAGCTTGCCCGGATGGGCCTGGAACCAGTCGAGCGCGCCGCCCGCCACTTCCGCCGTGCGGGCGGCGAGCGCCTTCAGCTTCTCGTTCTCGGCCTGCTGATCGCTGCTCATGTCCCGTCTCACATTACGTTCAGCACGCCGGTGTCGCGCCAATAGCCTTGCGCCGATTTCAGCGTCTGCAGGCGAAGTGCGACCTGGCCGCGGCGCGGATTGCCTTCCGCATCCTCGACCTCGGTGATGCGGAATTCTTCCCAGCGTTCCAGATGGTCGACATCGACCTCGGCCCGCTCCAGCGTCACCTTGAGCGGCAGTGCCAGGCCAGCGGCGCCGCCGGTACCGGCGAATTCCAGGAAATAGAGCGGCGTCGCCGGCCAGCGTTCGAGGTCGAGCTGGCGGAAACCGATGAAGACCGGGGCGTAGAAATCGAGCACGAATGTCTCGCCCCCGCCCTCGCCCGTCTTCTTGTCGAGGGTCGGATCGGACAGGAAGACGTTGCGGCGCCGGATCTGGCCGGAAATCTCCATCTCGCCGAAGAAGCGCGCGGTCGACTTCATGGTGAGCTTGGAGGTCCGCATCAGGAAGGCTTCGAGATGGCCTTCCGCCAGGCCGCACAGCATGGCGCCCACGGCGGCCGCGGTCTTCGGGTCCTCGATCCGGGCATTCACGTCGCGGAAAGGATACCAGCTCCCGACCGCATACTGATGCATGGGCACCACCCGGTCCGGCATCACGGGAAGCTTGGCCAGCATCACCTTGATCACGGCCGGCAGGCGCGACGGCCGGCCGGAGAGCAGGAGGACGTCGCAGTCATAGGCGTGGATCACTTCGGCGAGGTCGGCCAGAGTCTGGCCGATGACGCCGAGCGCGGTCGCCTCGATCGCGGCGAGGTCGATCTCCACCGGCACGGCGGCGAGGTCGAAGCCGGTCGCGCCGTAATCCCCCGCTTCCCGTGCGAAGAAGGCGAGCACACGGGCCGACGGTGGCAGGCCGCGATCCCAGACCTGGTCGAGCCGGCGCGTCTCCACGCCCACTTGGGGCCCCGCCCCGCCCTGCTCGTAGGCATGGAGCAGCGAGAGCCCGGCGGGCTCCAGCACCTGGGCGACGAACTGCCGGCGCAGGTGGCGTTCCAACTCGGTCTCCGAACCGCGATTGCCGGAGAACAGCTTCTTCAGCAGGGCGGAAGGATCGGCGATACCGGCAGCGGCCAGGCCGGCGCCGATCGCCGGCAGGACGTGACGCTCGATCACCGCGGCCAAGATGTCGTCACCGGCGAGCTTGAAGCCTTCGCGGAAATTCTGGTTCGGATTGATCGCCCGTTGGCCCTCGACCGTATAGGTCGTGACGATCAGGTCCGTGGTGCCGCCGCCGATGTCGATCGAGGCGATGCGCAAGGCGGCTTCCGCCCCGTAACCTTCACCGTCGCGGATCTTGCCCTTCAAGGCGAAGAAGGCGCCGTAGTCGCCGCGGAACTTCTGCGTGATCTCGGTATAGAGATAGACGAGTTGGGTCCCCGAAGCCTCGTCGAGATTGAGCACCACGGCCGGTTCCGGCGGCAGCCTGCCATCGGCCGCGGCCTGGGCCATCAGGTCCCACACCAGCTTGACCGCGGCTTCCGCCCTCCGGCGCATGATCCGCTGCTCCGCGACCGGCATGGCCGGCGGCATGGTCAGCACGATCCGGCGCAGCCGGCGCGGCACGTCGCCGTGGCGCCGGGCCAGGCGGATTTCCGGCGCGTTGATCATGGCCAGCGCCTGGAACAGGATTTCCGCCAGCATCAGGCTGTAGATCGCCGAACGGGAGAATTTGGCCCTGACCGCCGGCTGGCCCCGGCCGTCATGCAATTGGCGCAGCACCTCGCCCTCTTCGGTCATCAAGCCCATGATCGGGCCGGAGACCGGCGGTTCGGTGGTGACGCCGTCGGGGCCGAGGCCGTTGAAACGCCAGCCCTGGGCCAGCGCCCTGGTATCCCAGAGGTAACGCTTGGGGCTGGACAGGCCGGTCGCCCCCTCGTTGCCCAGGGCATCGCCGGCGAGCCGCATGGCTTCCGGCCCGATCCTGACCGGGCTCGGCCACCAGAAGGCATTGGCCCGGCCCGATCGGCGCGAGGCCGCCTCCTTGCCGAAGCTCGCCCGGGCGAATTCGACCCGGCTCTCGAACGGCTTGCCGTAGGCCTGCTCGGGATGGCCCAGGTCCCGCAGCTCGAGGACATAGGAATCGTTCAGGTCCATGCGGTCGTCGGCATGGGATTCCATCAGGATGCCGCAGGTCCTGGAATTTCCGATGTCGAGCACCAGGTCGACCTCGACCGGAATATGGCGCCCCGCTTCGGACAGCGTGTCGATCAGGCGGACTCGGGGCAGGATCTCGGCTGCGTCGATCAGGGCGAGCAAGGTCAGATAGCGCGCCCAATGCTCGCAGGCATGGGGGAAATCCTCGTCGCGCAGCGGGCGGTTCGGGCGCTGGGCCTGCTTGAACTCGCGGAAATTCTCGTCGAGCCACTGGTCGACCCAGGCTTCCTCCATGAACCAGGCATTCTTGTCGTCCTCGGCGACCAGGGCGAATTCCTGCTGCTCCGTGGCGTCGGTCGGGCTCGGCATGACATAGGGCCGGCCAGGCAGGCGGTTGCCCAGCGCCGTATCGAAGGCGAGCGTCGCACGGTGGCTGAAACCGTCGCGGTCCCGTTCGGCGAGTTCGACGACGCGGAGCCGCGCCCAATTGCTCGGCCCCTGGTCGAAGATGTCGGCCCCGTCACCCGCCTTGGCCTTGACCTTGAGATAGGGCAGCGGCACCCAGCGGCCGAGGAAGGGTTCCAGGCCCTTTCGCCCGTTCAGTTCATAGACGTCGTCCGACGGGGCGAGCTGGCCGGTGCGCGGGTCGACCAGGCCACCCCTGGTCTCGTCGAATTGCAGGCCGCGCAGCACGACCTGCTGCTGGCCCTCGGCGGTCACCGTATTGGCCACCGGCTCTTCCCAGAAGGCGCGGGTGACCTTGGGCAGGGCATCGATGTCGAAGCCGAAATCGAGGAACTGGAGCCCGCTGCTCGGCACCAGACTCACCAGGCGGCGGAACGTAGTCAGGCGTTTCAGCATCTTCTCGCAACCATCGGACCCTGCGGCCCACCCCTTGTAGCACGGTACATCACGGCACGTTGAAGACGTGAACGATCTTCGTGTCGTTCCGGTTGCGCGCCTGGTCGACCGTGCCTTCGAAGACTTCGTCCGGATGGCCCTCGCGGCGCAGCGTGATGCGGTAGTGCGAGCGGGAAATGCCGCGCGCCTTCGGCAGTTGCACCTCGATCCGGTATTGGCCCGGTGGCGGATCGTCGACCCAGACGATGTTCTCGACCGGGTCCATGATCACCCGGTCGTCGTAGCGGTTGTGGTCGATGTCCAGCTCGCCGCCGCAGGCACTCACATGATCCCAATAGATGCGCTGGCCGTTCGGGCAGACGACATGGACGTCGACATCGTTCGGATCGTCCCAGGCCAGGATCACCTGCATCTTGCCGCGCTGGCCGCCGTCGCGCTGCACACGGCGATCGTCCTCGTTCACCGACGGCGGCGGCGGTGGTGGTGGCGGCGGCGACACGGGTGGCGGCGGTGGCGGCGGCGGTGGCGGCGGCGGTGGCGGTGGTGGTGGAGGGGGCGGCGGCGGGGGCGGAGGAGGCCGGCAGGCCAGGCGCTTTTCGGCGATGCGGCGCTCCAGGTCGGCCAGCTCGCGGCGCAGGATCGCTTCCTGGGCGCTGGCTTCGTCGCGCTCCTGGATCAGGGCAATCTCGTTCGGATTGATGCCGCAGACCGGCTCCGGAATGGCGAAGAGCGCCAGGATGCGCGGCCAGAACCACCAGGCGAGCCCGGCCAGCAGCAGAAGAAGGGCGAAGAGGATGGCGAGCCACCAGGGAAAGCGCCGGGGCGGCGGCGCCATGGCGACCACGGTGGCCGGCGGCGGCGGCAGTTCGGGCGGCGGCGGGGGTGGGATCACGCCCCGGCGGAAGCGGGTCAGCACGCCCCGTGCAGCCCCCTCCCCCTGCATGACATTACCCCAGGCAGTCAAGACCGGCCGGCCGTCGAGCACATAGACATGGTCGAGCGACGGAATCTCGAGGGCCGAGAGCAGCATCTGGCCCATCAGCCGCTCCGCCCCGTCGCGCGAGGCGGAGAGGGCTTCGCCCCGCGTCCGGATTTCGCCCGAGAGCAGGCCGATCCGGTCTTCCAGCGGGCGGCGTTCGGCCTCCGGCAGTTCGGTCAGGCGGCGCGGGCTGCCGCTGCCTTCGGCATACCAGTCGATCTGGCCGCGGGCGGGGTCGAAATTCGGCTCGGCCAGCAGGGCGGCATGGTCGGGCGTGAGGTTGCGGCGCAGATATTGCGCGATCTGGTCATAGGCCAGGGTCACCGGCTGGCCGCCGGTGCCGAGGGCATGGACCTCGGTCGACCGTGTCGTGGTGACGAGTTGGCTGGTCATGGCGATGCGTTACTGGCCGCTCGACGGACCGGCCGGATTGGCCGGTCGCGCGGGAGCCGGCGCAGCCGGAGCTGGCGCGGCGGGGGCCGGAGTCGCGGGGGCCGGAGTCGCGGGGGCCGGAGTCGCGGGGGCCGCGGCGCCGCCCTGGCCGGGCGGGGTCTGCGGGGCTTGACCGGGCGGCGTCGCCGGGGCGTTGGCAGGCACGCATTTGCCGGTCAGCTCATGGAAGCCGATGCCCTGTCCTTTGAGGAATTCGACCAGTTTGCTGGCCGAGAGGGCGTAGTTGACCCGCACCGCCTGCGAAGCTTCGACCCGGAGGAAAGTGTTCACGCCGACCACGCGGCCGCAGCGGTCCACGAGCGGACCGCCCGAATTGCCGGGCGATATGCCGGCGGTATGGACCACCACCGGAACCCCGCCCTGGAGTTCCTGGATGACCGAAACCTCGCCGCTGGTGACCGCCATTTCCGGCACGGCCGAGGCGTCGCCCTGTTCCATCAGGCGCTGAAAGGCCTGGTCGCCCTCGATCACGATGCCGGGGAAGCCGGCGGCGACGACATGGTCCAACTTGGCGACCGTGGTGGTCAGCGAGAGCGGCTGGATGGTCGTGGGCGCGCCGTCGACCCTGAGCAGGGCGAAATCGACCTCGCCCGGACTGGTCGCATTGGTGGAGGCGACGACGGTCGCCCTGTGCGCCCCGCCTAAAGGCTTCGAGGTGGCAAAGACTTGCCCGGCGGCACCGGCGACGACATGGGCGTTGGTCACCACGAGGCCTGGCGCCACGAAGAAGCCGGAGCCCATCTCGACCCCGTCGTTGGTCGGCGCCAGGACCAGGACGACGGCACCGTCGATCAGGTCGAGCAAGGTCCCTTCGAAGGCTTGGCCACCTTCCGGCGTCGGCGTGGCCTGGGCGGGTGGCGCCTGGGTCTCGGGCAGCGGCGGCAGGCCGGAGAAAGGATCCTCCATGGTGCAGACATTGCCCTGAAGCGCCTTTTTGGCCTCGTCGATCCGCTTCTGCAGGGCGTCGTTGGTCTGGCGCTGGGCCTCGATCGCCTGCCGGGTCTGGGCCTCGTCGATCAGGCTGGCACGGCCCTCGAGGCCATTCAGCTTGTCGGCCAGCAAGGCCCAGCCGAGCCAGAAGCCGAGCGCCAGGAAGACCAGGGCGACGCCGACGCCCGCCGGCACCAGCCACCAGCGCGACGCCCGGGCGGGCGGCGGAACGGCGGGTTCGGAATTGCTGGGCGTTGACATGGACGATGACCCCGGCTGGGCGCGGGCAGCAGTCGGGACGAGCGGCTTCCACCCTCGTCCCGACCGTCCCCCGACGATGCTTCAGGCAAGCACTTTCGCCATGGACGCTAACAAACCGGCCCCGCCGTGCCAATGTCGTGGATCACACTCGGCAAACTGCCTGTCGAAGCGCCCTCCGCTCGGCGGCAGCGGCCGTCGCCCCGGGGCGTGAGCGCCCCGCATCACTTGCGGCTGTCCAGAATCGTGTCCACAGCGGCGATCTCTGCCGGGCCGAGGGTCATGCCGAAATCGGCCGCCAGTCGCGCCGCAGCGGCAGCCAAGGCGGCATCGCGCGCCACCGGATCGGTCAGCCCCAGGGCGGCCGTGCGGGCGGTGTCATAGGATGCGATCTTGCCGACCGCCGAATCGGGGGCGGCATGGGCGAGCGCAGTCGGCGAAGCATGGGCGGCGTTCAGCGCCCCGAGGTCGTCCGGATGGGCATAGGTCTCGGCCGCGTCGGCCAATGCCCTGCCGCGGGTCGAATGCTCGAGACCGTTCACCGCTGCTTGCTCGGCCGTACTGCGGCCGTGGGCCGAGGCATCGCCAGCGCCCTTGCCGGCAGCCGCGCCGTGGTCGCCGGCATTGCCGTGATCGCCCGCGTTGCCACCGCCGTTGCCGCCACCATTGCCACCACCGCCACCGCCACCGCCACCGCCGCCACCGCCGCCATTACCCTTGGCCAGGGCGGCATCGAGGGCGACGGGGGCCGCCGCGAGGGCTGCCCCGCCGAGAAGCAGGGCCAGGAAGGCCGCTTTCGGAATCTGCGTGAATCGATCGGACATGGTCCCGTCTCCGCAATTGCCGCCCCACCCAGATCTGAAACCCGGCCGCAGTCTGGCGGTTCCGGCCGCACCCTTCCCAGCCCCTGCCCTTCTCTCTATGATCCGGCCATGTCTATCGAAGCCCCCCTCGACTGCGGCCAAGCCGTCGTCCGACCCGAATGGATCGACTACAACGGCCACATGAATGTCGGCTATTACACGCTGGCCTTCGACCAGGCGCTGGACCGCGCCTTCGACCGCTTCGACTGCGGCAAAGCCTATGTCGAGCGGACGAATCACTCCTTCTTCGTGCTGCAGACCAATGTCCGCTATCTCCAGGAAGTGACCCAGGGTGATCCCCTGGCTTTTTCCTTCCTGCTGATCGACCGCGACCCCAAGCGCCTGCATTACTTCATGGAGATGCGCCACGGCGAGTCGGGCTTCCTGGCCGCGACCTCGGAACAGGTGGCCCTCCACGTCGATCTCGACCGCCGCCGCTCCGCCCCCATGCCGGAGGCGCATCAAGCCCTGTTCGCCGAGATGCTGGCAGCCCATGCCCTGCTGCCCCGGCCGGAAGGCCTCGGCCAGTCGATCGGCCTGAAGCGATGAGCATCGATCCCTTCGACCCCGCCGGCTGGGATGACGACGGGCCGGCGGTGCCCGCCCCTTCGGCCCCGGCCGCCCAGCCCTTCTATCTCGACGGCCTCAATCCCGAGCAGCGCGCCGCGGTCGAGGCGACCGACGGCCCCGTGCTGGTGCTGGCTGGTGCCGGCACCGGCAAGACCCGCGTGCTGACCACCCGGATCGCCCATCTCCTGCACCAGAACAAGGCTTGGCCCGGCCAGATCCTGGCCGTGACCTTCACCAACAAGGCCGCGCGCGAGATGCAGCAGCGCGTCGCCGCCCTGATCGGCGGCGTGGCCGAGGGGATGAGCTGGCTCGGCACCTTCCATTCGATCGCGGCGCGCATCCTGCGCCGCCACGCCGAACTCGTCGGCCTGCAGCCCAATTTCACCATCCTGGACGCCGACGACCAGATCCGCCTGATGAAGCAGATCCTGGCGGCCGAGGGGATGGACGAGAAGCGCTTCCCGGCACGCAGCCTGGCCACCCTGATCGACCGCTGGAAGAACCGCGCCCTGACGCCCGACCGCCTCGGCTCGGAAGACGCCCATTCCTTCGCTGACGGCAAGGGCAAGCAGCTCTACGCCGCCTATCAGGAGCGGCTGAAGACCCTGAACGCCGCCGATTTCGGCGACCTCCTGCTCCACGTCATCACCATCTTCCAGAACCATGCGGACGTGCTGGAGGATTGGCAGCGGCGCTTCAAATATATCCTGGTCGACGAATATCAGGACACCAACGTCGCCCAATATCTGTGGCTCCGCCTGCTCGCCCGGAAGTGGCGCAATCTCTGCTGCGTCGGCGACGACGACCAGTCGATCTACGGCTGGCGCGGCGCCGAGGTCGGCAACATCCTGCGCTTCGAGCAGGATTTCCCGGGCGCCACGGTGATCCGCCTCGAACGCAACTACCGCTCCACCGGCCACATATTGGCCGCCGCCTCCGGCCTGATCGCGGCCAACGAAGGCCGCCTCGGTAAGACCCTGTGGACCGAGGACGAGATGGGCGAGAAGGTCCGCGTCGTCGGCTATTGGGACGGCGAGGAGGAGGCCCGCGCTACCGCCGACCTGATCGAAGGAATGCGCGGCCGCGGCCGGCGCCTTTCCGAGATGGCGATCCTGGTGCGCGCCGGTCATCAGACCCGCGCCTTCGAAGAGCGCTTCGTGGCGACCGGCCTGCCCTACCGCGTGATCGGCGGCCCGCGCTTCTACGAGCGCCAGGAAATCCGCGATGCCATGGCCTATTTCCGGGTCGTGATGCAGCCGGACGACGATCTCGCCTTCGAGCGGATCGTCAACGTGCCCAAACGGGGCCTGGGCGACACCACGGTCCAGCAATTGCACGTGATGGCCAGGGCGCGCGGCATCTCGCTCCATCACGCTGCCTCGCTGATCGTCGAGACCGACGAGCTGAAGCCCAAGGCGCGCGCCACATTGCGCGACCTGATCGGCAATTTCGCCCGCTGGCGCGCCGCCGCCCGCGACCTGCCCCACACCGAACTGGCCGAGACGGTGCTGGACGAATCGGGTTACACGGCGATGTGGCAGGCGGACAAATCGGCCGAGGCGCCGGGCCGGCTCGACAACCTGAAGGAACTGGTCGACGCCATGGCGGGCTTCGAGTCGCTCTCCGCCTTCCTCGACCATGTCGCCCTGGTGATGGAGATCGAACGGGGCGACGCCGACCAGGACATGGTCACCCTGATGACGCTGCACGGCGCCAAGGGCCTGGAATTCCCCGTCGTCTTCCTGCCCGGCTGGGAGGAAGGCCTGTTCCCCTCGCAGCGGAGCCTCGACGAGAACGGCCTCTCCGGCCTCGAAGAGGAACGCCGCCTCGCCTATGTCGGGCTGACAAGGGCGCGCGAGACGGCGATCGTCTCCCATGCCGCCAACCGCCGCATCTACAACCAGTGGCAGAGCGCCATTCCGTCCCGCTTCATCGACGAATTGCCGCGCGATCACGTGCAGATCGAGGCACAACCGGGCCTCTGGGGCGGCTCGGCGCCGGAAAAGCCCTTCGGCACGGCACTCCGCGAAGATACTTTCGGCACCCGGGGCCTGAGCCCCGGTTTCCAGCGGGCCGCGGCGCGGACCATCGACCTGCCCGTCGAGCGCATGGTGGCGACCGACAACACGGGCGACGATTTCGTCACCGGCGAGCGCGTCTTCCACCAGAAATTCGGCCACGGCCGGATCACCAGGATCGACGGCAACAAGCTAGACATCACTTTCGACAAGGCCGGCGCCAAAAAGGTGATCGCCGCCTTCGTCACCAAGGCGTGAGGACTCCATGAACCCCGGTGCCGGGCTGATCGAAGCCCATCTGACGCTGCCGCCCGAAGCGGTCGGCGCCTTCGAGCTGATGCTCTCCGACCTCGTGGTGGCACTCACCACCATGACCAAGGACGACGGTGCCACCTGGACCCTCGAAGCCCTGCTCGGCCCCGACGGCGACCGCGAGGAACTGGCGGATGCCCTGGTCCAGGCGGCCGAGATCGCCGGGATCGAACTGCCCGAAATCGAATGGCGCGTGCTGCCCGACGTCGACTGGGTGTCGGAGACGCAGAAGATCCTGAGCCCGCTCGCCATCGGCCGCTTCTGGATCCATGGGCCGGACGCGCCGGAAATGCCGCCGGTCGCGGCGATTCCGCTCGAAATCGAGGCCGGCCTCGCCTTCGGCACCGGGCGCCATGCCACCACGGCCGGCTGCGTGCTCGCCCTGGAACGCCTGGCGAAACGGCGCCGTTTCGCCAAGGTGATCGACGTCGGCTGCGGCTCCGGCATCCTCGCCATGGTGGCGGAGAAACTGTGGCATCCGCCCGTGCTGTGGGCCAGCGACGTCGACCCCGTGGCGGTCGAGACGGCGCGCAGGAATGCCGCCGACAATGGCATCTGGAATGCTGCCCGTTATACGGTGGCGGACGGCGTGCGCGAGCGGAAGATCCAGGCGACCGCACCCTTCGACCTGATCATCGCCAATATCCTGGCCCGGCCGCTCATGCTGCTGGCCGATCAGCTCTCGGACATTCTGGCGGGGAACGGACGGGTCGTGCTGTCGGGCCTGCTGGTCGGCCAGGAGCAGATGGTACTGACCGCGTTCAGGACGCGCGGCCTCTTCCTCGAAGACAGGATCCGGAAAGACGGCTGGGCGACCCTGGTGCTCGCTCCCTGAGGGGCGGACCGGGATCGCCCAGCACGGCGTCTCGTCACAATGTTCGGCGCACCGACGGGTGCACCGGATGCCTCAAGCAGCGCTCTTCCGCGCGGCGTTTTCATTCGCCGCGGTAGCCGGAGTCGCCTTTGCCGTCGCCGGCACTTTGGCATCCCGCCGAATACGTCCGGCGACGACGCCATCGATCAGACCGCGTTCCAGCCCGATATCGGACAGCATACGGTCGTCAAGAGCGGACAATTCGGCACGGAGGCGCTGACGCGCCCAGAAGCCGGACAGCGCCTGCATCAGCATTTTTGGACCCTTGGCAACAAACATCAGGATCTCCCAAACGAAGATGCCCAGCCCCACCAGCGGCAGAACGCGCGCCGTCACCAGCGCAGGCCCCGTGATGAAACTCTCGGCACTACCGAAACCGTACCCAACATGCGAGCGGGACGCCTTGGTCGGAAAGTAAGCCATGGTGCTTCTCCCTTGGTTGGCGTTACCGTCGATACCTATATACGCGGTGCAGCGAAGCCCGGTCAGGGGGGCGCAGACAGCGGAGATATGCGTCCAGCGCATTGGAAACAAAGTATCGTCCCACTAAATGCATAGCTTCTTGGCACGACACATCGCGCAGGCCCGAAAGAGGTGAAAAAATGAGCACATCGGAGCCGGCTCTGCAGGCCCTCTTCGATCCGGTCGATCTCGCCGCCCTGGGCGATTCGGACGAAATCACGGGCCGCCTGGCTGCTGCAGCGGCCGGTATGGCGGAACGACCGGCCGATCTGGCCGCCGTGGTGGCCCCCGGTGCCGGCCCCGAAGCGGCGCAGGCGATCGCCCGCCTGGTCGGCGCCGCCCGACCCCGCCTGCTCGCCCCGATCGCCGAAGGCCGGGCCGCCAGCGCCGACCGCCGGGCCGCGCTTCGCACCGAAATGGCGCGCCGCGGCCTGACCGGTTTCCTGGTCCCCCTGGCGGACCAGCACCAGGGCGAATACATCCCGCCGTCGGCCCAGCGCCTGGCCTGGCTGACCGGCTTCAGCGGCTCGGCCGGGCTCGCCGTGGTGCTGGCCGACCGGGCCGCGATCTTCGTCGACGGGCGCTATACGCTCCAGGTGCGCGACCAGGTCGACACCGCCCTCTTCGCGCCCCGGCACCTGATCGAGGAGCCGCCGGCCGACTGGCTGGCCGCGGCCCTGAAGCCGGGCGACGTGCTGGGCTTCGACCCGTGGCTCCACACCAAGGCCGGCATCGCCGCGATCGAACGCGCGGCGGCGGCGGCGGGCGCCGAACTGGTCGCGGTCGAAGACAATCCCGTCGATGCGATCTGGAACGGCCGGCCCCCCGCCCCTCTCTCGCCCATGATCGTGCAGGACCTGGCACTGGCCGGCGAAGCGCATGAGGACAAGATCGCCCGCCTCGCCCGCGCGCTGGCCGCCGACAGGCTCGACGCCGCCGTGATCAGCGCGCCGGACGGCCTCGCCTGGCTCCTCAACGTGCGCGGCATGGACGTGCCGAACAATCCCTTGAGCCTTGGCTTCGCCGTGCTGGAAGCAGCCGATGGCGGCCACGTCCGCCTCTTCGTCGATCCCGCCAAGGTGACCCCAGCGGCTCGCCACCACCTGGGCAACCGGGTCACGGTCGCGGCACCGGAAGACCTGGGGCCGGCGCTCGATGCCCTCGGCGCCGCCGGGGCGCGGGTCCGGATCGATCAGGCGACCGGCGCGGTCTGGCTCTCCAGCCGGATCGAGGCGGCGGGCGGCACCCCCCTGCCCGGACTCGACCCCTGCGCCCTGCCGCGCGCGATCAAGAACCCGGTCGAAGTCGCCGGCAGCCGGGCCGCCCATGTGCGCGACGGTGCCGCCATCGCCGTCTTCCTGCGCCAGCTCGACGACTCGCTCGCTGCCGGCGAGACCCTGGACGAACTCGACGTGGTAGAGCGTCTGGCCCACGCCCGGGCGCGCCACGCCCTGTTTCGCGGTCCGAGCTTCGATACCATCGCGGGTGCCGGGCCGAACGGCGCCATCGTCCACTACCGCGCCACCCCGGCGACCGCCCGCCGCCTCGATCCCGGCAGCCTGCTGCTGCTCGATTCGGGTGCGCAATATCCGGACGGCACCACGGATGTTACCCGGACGCTGGCCCTGGGCAGCCCGAGCCCGGAGCACCGCAATCGTTACACCCTGGTCCTGAAAGGTCACCTCGCCCTGGGCGCCGCGCGGTTTCCGGCCGGCACCTCGGGCTCGCAGCTCGATATCCTGGCGCGCAGCCCGCTGTGGCAGGCGGGGCTCGACTATGACCATGGCACCGGCCATGGCGTCGGCAGTTTCCTCTGCGTTCACGAAGGGCCGCAGCGGATCTCCAAGATGCCGAACACGGTGGCGCTGCAGCCCGGCATGATCGTCTCGAACGAGCCCGGCTACTACAAGACCGGGGCCTACGGCATCCGGATAGAGACCTTGATCGTGGTCACGCGGTTGCCCGATCCGCCGGGGGCGGAGCGCGAGATGCTGGGCTTCGAGACCCTGACCCTGGTGCCCTACGACCGCCGCCTGATCGAGACCGCCCTGCTGACCCCGGCCGAGATCGCCCAGGTCGACGCCTATCACGCCCGTGTGATGTCCGCGGTCTCGCCCCTGGTCGATGCCCGGACAAGGGCCTGGCTGGCCGCGGCGACCGCCCCGCTGAGCTGACGCCCGCCTCAATTTCGCCACGACCTCGCCCGACCGCCGCCCGATCGCCGCGCCATCTTCCCGGCGCGGCGGAAGGGGGCCGCGATCATGCAGAACACCGCAGTGCCGACGCCCGAGCTTCGCCGGATCGCCGATGGCATCTATCTGCACACCTCTTTCGACCATGACGCCAGGGGTGCCCTGATCGCCTCCAACGGTCTGGTCGTGGTCGGGCTGAACGCCGCCCTGCTGATCGACACCGCCTGGACCGCGGCCGATACCGAACGCCTGCTCGGCACGGTCGACCGCCTGACCACTGGCGCCCCCCTCGGCTTCTACGGCAGCGAAGCCGAGACGGACCGCCTGGGCGGGCTCGACGCCCTGCACGCCCGCCACCTGCCGAGCCTCGCCCACGAGACCACCGTGGCCGCCGCCCTGTCGCGCGGCCTGCCGGTGCCGGCGACCGGCTGGGCCGGCGAAGCGCTGTCCTTCGACGTCGGCGGCCGCCAGCTCGAGGTCTTCCACCCGGGCGCCGCCCGCACCCGCGGCAATACCGTCGTCTATATCGAGGATTCGGGCCTGCTCTTTGGTGGCGCCATGGTCCTGCCGGCGGCCGAGGCCGCGCGCGATTCGGCGGCGCCGCGGCGCCATGCCCTGCGCTCGGTGATCGCCCGCTTCGGCCGGCCCCGCATCGTGGTGCCCGGCCGCGGCGCCATCGGCGACGGCGGCCTGCTGGCCGTCAACGCCCGGGCGGCCTGACGGAAGCCTCGTTCACCGCGTCCGGTGCGGCCGCGGCGCCAAGCCGAAGGGCACGCCCGGCGCGTGCTTGCCGTTCCGGATCGTGAAACTGGTCTTCACGCTGGCGACATTGGGCGCCGGCGTCAGTTCGCGGGTCAGGAAGCCCTGGAATTCGGCCAGGTCGCGGGCCACGATCTTCAGGATGAAGTCGATTTCGCCGTTCAGCATCCAGCATTCGCGGACCAGCGGCATGGCCCGCACCCGCTCCTCGAAGGCGACGAGATCCGATTCGGCCTGGGAGGCCAGGCCGACCATGGCGAAGACCGTGACCTCGAAGCCCAGCGCCTCGGCATCCACCTCGGCGTGGTAGCCTTTGATATAGCCGGATTCCTCGAGCGCCCGGACCCGGCGAAGGCAGGGTGGCGCCGAAATCCCGACTTGGCGGGCCAGGTCGACATTGGTCATCCGGCCGTCGGTCTGCAGGTGGTCCAGGATCTGCAGGTCGATCTCGTCAAGCTTTACCTTGGTCATGCGCTCCCCCTTCGGCGGCGCATTATCGTGCCCGGCCGGGCAATACGAAAGAAAATTTCACGTTTGCCCGCAACGAGCGCGGCAAAGGCCGACTCCGGGCTGAATAAGCGGCAGAATCAGTCGCCGTCAAGTTGCACTGCAAAAGCCTCGCGCCGCCTCTTGGCGGGCCATGCTCGCAGCGCATAACATGGAGCTGATGGGAACCCTATATGGGCGATTCTCGCCGCGTGTCGTTGCGCCAGATCATGCGCCCGGCACGACCAGAACAGGGAGCAGTGAGCCATGTCCGAGCGTCGTCACGCGAGGGTCCTCGTCATCGGGTCCGGTCCCGCCGGCTGTACCGCGGCGATCTATGCCGCGCGCGCCTGCCTCGATCCGGTGATGGTGCGCGGCCTGACCCCGGGCGGCCAGTTGACCATCACGACCGAGGTCGAGAATTTCCCCGGCTTCGCCGATGCGATCCAGGGGCCCTGGCTGATGGAGCAAATGGAGGCCCAGGCCCGCCATGTCGGCACCACCATCATCGACGACGTGATCACGGCGGTCGACCTCTCCCGCCGGCCCTTCACCCTGACCGGCGATTCCGGCACGATCTACACGGCCGACACGCTGATCATCGCGACCGGCGCCAGCGCCAAATGGCTGGGCCTCGAATCGGAGAAGCGCTTCCAGGGCTTCGGCGTCTCGGCCTGCGCCACCTGCGACGGTTTCTTCTACCGCGGCAAACAGGTCGTCGTCGTCGGCGGCGGCAATTCCGCGGTCGAGGAAGCGCTCTATCTGACCAATCACGCCGCCCATGTCACCCTGGTGCACCGCCGGGGCGAGCTGCGCGCCGACAAGACCAACCAGCGCCGTCTGCTCGCCCATCCCAAGGTCTCGGTGATCTGGCACAGCGCGGTCGAGGAAGTGCTGGGCACCGACGATCCGCCGGGCGTCACCGCCGTGCGCCTGCGCAACCTCGAAACCGGGGCGGTGAGCGAACTCGCGACCGACGGCCTCTTCGTCGCCATCGGCCACAGCCCGGCGACCGAGCTGTTCAAGGGCCAGCTGCCGATGGACGACCAGGGTTACCTGCTGACCGCACCGGATTCGACGGCGACGTCGATCCCCGGCGTGTTCGCCGCGGGCGACGTCAAGGATCACGTCTTCCGCCAGGCGGTGACCGCCGCCGGCATGGGCTGCATGGCCGCCCTGGAAGCGGAGCGGTTCCTGGGTCAGAACGACAACGAACAAGCGGCAGCAGCCGAGTGACGACGGCCTTGCGTGCGCATATGGGGGGCGCGCGATGATGGATTGGGACAAACTGCGAATCTTCCACGCCGTCGCCGAGGCGGGAAGCTTCACCCATGCGGGCGAGGTGCTGAACCTCTCCCAGTCTGCGGTCAGCCGGCAGATCAGCGCGCTCGAGGAAAGCCTCAAGGTTTCGCTGTTCCATCGCCATGCCCGCGGCCTGATCCTGACCGAGCAGGGCGAACTTCTGTTCCGCACCGCGCATGACGTCTTCGCCAAGCTGGCGATGGCGGAGGCCATGCTGGCCGACACCAAGGACAAGCCGCGCGGCGAACTCCGGGTCACCACCACGGTCAGCTTCGGCATGCTGTGGCTGACACCGCGCATCAAGGAATTCTCGGATCTCTATCCCGACATCCGGGTCCATCTGATCCTGGACGACGACGAGCTCGACCTCGGCATGCGCGAGGCGGATATCGCCATCCGCTTCCGCGCCCCGGTGCAGGCCGACCTGGTGCAGCGCCGCCTGGTGCAGGTGACCAACCACCTCTATGCCGCGCCCGCCTATCTGAAGCGTTTCGGCGCGCCGAAGACGGTCGACGACCTGGACGAACACGCCATCCTCGCCTATGGCGCCTCGGTGCCGCAGCCGCTGGCCGACGTGAACTGGCTGCTCGCCAAATCGTCCGATCCGACGAGGCCGCGCAAGCCGGTGTTCACGGTGAACAACATCTACGCCCTCATGCTCGCGGTCGAATCCGGCCTCGGCATCGCCGCCCTGCCCGACTATGTGGCCCGCGGCAATCCGAAGCTGACCCAGATCCTGCCGGAGAGCGGCGGCCCCACCTTCGACACCTATTTCGTCTATCCGGAAGAGCTGCGCGACACCAAGCGGATCGCGGTATTCCGCGACTTCATGCTCCGCAAAGTCGCGGAGTGGGGCTTCTGACGCACTGCGATTTCGCACTGCAACAAACGAACATCCCTGTCAGGTCGTTGATCTGGCAGGGATTTTTATTGGTCGCGAGTTCCATGCATTTTTTGCAGCGGCCCGCGCTCGCAATCGCAATGGTGGATCTGGCGGCGCGGCAGTAAATATTTCTTCGACGCCGCTGCTTGCAGCGGCCTTGGATGCCGGACCACTCTCCTCCCCCGGTCCTGCATCCGGTCAGGCGGTTTGCCCCCCATTCCTCCTGACCACCTTCACGATCTTTGGACGTGAAGCCTCCCTGTATGACTTGCCGGGCCTTCGTGGCCCGGCTTTTTTTTGCTCATTTCACGGCCTCGACGGCGGCACCGACCAGATGGGCGACCGCGTCCATGTCGTCGCGTTCGGTGAAGGCCATGCCTAAGCGGACGACGACCAGCCGGGCCGAGGGCACGACGATCGCATATTGGCCCTGGTTGCCGCGCGCCATGAAGGCATCGGGCGGCATGCCGCCGGCGATCCGGATGGCGGCCCCCCGCCCCGTACCCCGATTGGTCCAAAAGCCGGCGCCATAGCCGTAATTTTCGCTCCCCGAGGTCGGCCGCGCGCTGAACGCGACCCAGCCTTCGGGCAGCAGCCGCTCGCCCGCCACGACACCGTCGTCGAGATAGAGTTCGGCGAAACGCGCCCAGTCCCGGGCCGTCGCCCACATGTGGGAACAGCCGACGGGCGTACCCGTACCATCGAATTCCAGGACCGGATGCTCCAGTCCCAGCTTGTCGAACAGTTCCCGCTCGGCAAAGCGCAGCACCGCAGCGGCATCGCCGCCGACCGCGTCGCGGATCATGCGGGCGAGCAACATCGTATTGCCGTTGGAATAGGTCCAGGTCGTGCCCGGCGCCGCCGCGAGGGGGGCGGCAGCGGCCTCCGCCGCCATGTCGGGCGCGTCGAATTCCATCTGGGTCGAGGGATCGAAGGCGCTGGCCCAGTTGTGGCGCAGGGATTGGCCGAAATCGAGCCCACTGGTCATGCGCAACAGATGTTCGACGGTGATGCCGTGGCGCGGATCGGCCGGATCGGCGAAGGGCGATTGCACCAGGCTCAGCCGGCCCTGGCGGACCAGGATGCCGGCCAGGGCATTGGTCACCGACTTGGTCATGGACCAGCCGATCATGGGCGTCTCCACGCCGTAACCCGGGGCATAGCGCTCGGCGATCACTTTGCCGTCATGCAGAATCACCACCGCCTTGGTGGCGCGGTAAGGCGCCGCCTCCGTCTCGGCGAAAGCCATGTCCATGGCCTTGGCGAGGCCGGAATCGGACGGGGTGACCGGCTCCGGCCCCGCGATCGGTGATCTCGGGGCGGTGGTCGCCGGAATTTCGAGCGGGGCCATGTCTCCCCCATGGTCGATCTGACAGCCGATCGCGCCGCGATAGACCGCGCGGCTGACCACCAGCCCGGCCAGATCCGCCGTCACCGCCTGCGCCGCCCGGTCGACCCGATAGGTGATCAATCCGCCGAGCGGAGCGATCTGCGGCGCGATCCCGTCGCGGTAGAAGCCATCGGCATCGAGCCCGCCGACGAAGACGGCCGAGCAGAGCTGATGGCTGGCGAGATGGACCGGCACGGCGACGGCGCGGCCGAGGCTGTCGCAGCCGGCGACCACCCCCAGGACGGCGACAGCGAGGACGGAAAGAAGACGGCGGTTCATGACGATCTCCGGTTCGGGTGCCCCACCCTGGCCGGCCCCGGTGCCACGGTCTCGCCGAAGTCGAAAATCAGCCGCCCCGACGCCGCGCCGGCTGGCCGATTCTGGAATCGGCCAGGGCAACGCGGCGGAAATCGCTCGGCGTCATGCCCGTCTCGACCCGGAAGGCGCGGTTGAAGGGGCCGAGGGAGTTGAAGCCGGCATCGAGCGCCAGGGTCAGGATCGGTACCGCGGCCTGTTCGGGATCGGCCAGCGCCGCCTTCACCTCGCCCAAACGGTAGTGGTTCAGGAAGGCGGTGAAATTGCGGTAGCCGAGGCCCTGGTTGATCAGCCGGCGCATCCGGTATTCCGGCATTCCCCGGGCCTGGGCGAGCCGGCCGATGGTCAGCCCCTCCTGCCGGTAGAGGCGTTCGACCGTCATCGCCCGTTCCAGGGCGGCAACGGCCGCGGGATCGGCCGCAGGTGCCGGCGCCACGCCCGCCGGCGCTGCGACGGGGAACAGGCTGGCACCGTCAACCCGCAGCAGGGTGGCGGCGACCACGGCGGCGATCGCCAGGATCGCCCCGGTACCCAGCGGATCGCTCAGTGCCGGCCCGCCCGGCCCGATCAGCCCGGCGAGGCCGCTCGTCACCGTGTGCCCTGCCGCCGCCAGCACGACGAAAAGGCGGAGACGACGGCGGCGCTCGACGAGGTCGGCGCGCCAACTCGCCAAGGCCATGGCAGCGGCCGCCAGCGAAAAGCCGAGGGTCTGGAGTGCCAGGAGCCGTCGCAGCAGCTCCGCCGGGCCGAATCCGAAGCCATGGGCGAGGCCGAGCGCCACGACGAGCCCCCAGGCCGCCCCATGCCAGGGCCGGAAACGGAATTCCTCGTCGAAAAGTGCCCCGGCGAAGAGCCAGAAGACCAGGTTGTTGCCCGCCGCCAGGGCCAGCACCGGCGCGGCGAAGGGACCGAGCGCCTCGTGCACGCCCGGCGCCGAACAGACCAGCAAGGCCGCCACCCCGAGGGCGAAAGCCGCCCCCGCCCGGGCCGCAGTGACCCTGGCGAAATCCCGCATCAGGCGGAACGCCAGCAACAGGAGAAGAACGCCGGCGCCACCGCGGAACAGAAGGTCCAGGGCGCCGGCCACGGCGGCCTCAGCCCTTGTCGACGCGTCCGGCCACGGCCAGGATGGCCTGGGCCGCCCGGGTCGAGGGGGCCGGCCCACCGCGGCCGAGCGCGGTCATCACCCGGTGCATGGATGCGATCTGGTCCTGGCGGGCGCCGTCGTCGGTCAACAAGCGGTCGACTTCCGCCGCCAGGCGCTCCGGTGTGCAGGCGGACTGCAACAGTTCCGGCACCACGGCGCGGTCTTCCATGATGTTGATCAGGTTGACGAAGCGGACCTTGGTCATCAGACGGAAGACCAGCGCGCTCACCGGATTGGCGCGGTAGGCGACCACGGCCGGCGTCTCGGCGAGTGCCAGCTCGAGCGCGACGGTGCCGGAGGCCGCCAGGGCGGCGCGGGCGGCCGCCATGGCGGGCAGCTTGTCGGCCGCGTCTTCGAGCACGGTCGCCGGCACCGGCCAGGCGGCCACGGTCTGCTTCACCAGGGCGGCGACATTGGGCACGGTCGGCACCAACACGGCGAGATCGGGGAAACGCTGCGCCACAAGTCCCAGGGCGTCGCCGAACACGGGGCCGAGCCGGCGCACCTCGCTGCCCCGGCTGCCCGGCAGCACGACCAGGACCGGCCGCTCGGGCGCGATGCCGAGGCGCGCCCGCAGCCCCTGCCCCGCCGCCTGGAGCGCCGGCAGATCGGCCGCCCCCTCGACCACCGAATGGCCGACGAAGGTGGTGGCCAGGCCATGGACCTCGAAATAAGGCGGCTCGAAGGGGAAGAGCACCAGGAGATGGTTCAGGAAGCCGGCCACCATCTTGGCCCGCCGCGGCCGCCAGGCCCAGACCGTCGGCGCTACATAGTGGACATGGGGAATGCCGCGGCCCTTGATCTTCTTGCCCACCCGGAAGGCGAAGGCCGGCGCATCGACGGTCACCACGACGTCCGGCCGGGACTCGATGATGGCGGCCGCCACCTCGTTCACCCGGCGCAGCACATGGAGCGCCTTGGGCAGCACCTCCATGACGCCGAGCAGGGTCAATTCGGCCATGGGAAACTGGCTCGCCATGCCCTCGGCGCACATGAGGGGTCCGCCGACGCCGGAGAAACGGATGTTGCCGCCGGTCTCGCGCTTGAGCGCCGCCATCAGGCGCGCCCCCAGGGCATCGCCCGACGGTTCGCCAGCGATCACGAAGACGTTGAGCGGCCGTAGTCCCGGCAGATTGGTCATCGGGGAACCCCCACCACGAAAAGGCCGAGGGCATCGGCCTGGGCGATCACGGCCGCCCGGTCGATCAGCAAGGTCGCCCCCGCCGCCGCCGCGATCCCAGCGAGACCGGCCGCCGCGGCCCCCTCGACCGTGCGCACGCCGATGGTCGGCAGGTCGACGCGGCGTTCCTGCTGCGGCTTGGGCAGTTTCACCAGAAGCCCCTCGCGCCGGGTCCAGCCATGGCGGAGTTCGGCGCAGCGCGCCAACATGCGGTCGGTCCCCTCCGCCGCCTCGACGGCGAGCGGCAAGCCTTCGACGATGACCGCCCCCTGGCCGACATCCACCCGGCCCATGGCCTCGACCACCTCGATGCCGCGGGCGAGATCGCCGCGCAACGCGGCCGGCAGGCCATGGGCGCCCAGCGGTCCTTCAGGCAGCAGCAGTTCGTCGACCACCTGGTCCGCGCCGGTGACGCGAAAGCCCTCTTCTTCGAAAATGGTGACCAGGCAGCGCAGCAGCGCTTCGTCGCCCCGGCGCGCCGCCGCGACGATGCGGGGAATGACCCGGACGCCCTTCCAGTCGAGGCGGATACTGGAGAAATCGGGCCGGGCGACATTGCCGGCCATCACCACTTCGGCACAACCGGCGTCCCGCAGCAGGCCCAGCACCCGCCCGATTTCACCGACCGAGGCCCAGGCGTCGGCGATTCCGTCCTCCGGCCGTTCGACCGCCGCACCGCGCAGGCCGACGACGAAATACGCCCGTCGCTGCCGGCGGCAGGCGGCAACCAGCTTCACCGGCAGATCGCCGCCGCCGGCGACGATGCCGAGTTTCGGCTTGCCGCCGCCGGCGGCCTCAGGCGCCGCCACGATCGGCGCGCGGCAGGACGAAGGAGCGCGCGGAATCGGCCTGCATGAAGGCGACCACGTCCATCACCACGTCGCTGTCGGCGAATTCCTCGGCGCAGTCGGCGATACGCTCGGCCAGCGTGCCCTCGTCGGCGAAGAGCAGGCGATAGGCCCGGCGCAGCGAATGGATCTGCTCGCGGCTGAAGCCGCGGCGCTTCAATCCGATGATGTTGAGGCCGGCCAGGAAGGCGCGATTGCCCATGACCGAGCCATAGGGAATCACGTCCTGTTCCACGCCGGACATGCCGCCGATCATGGCGTGCGCCCCGATCCGGACGTTCTGGTGGACCGCCGAGAGCCCGCCGACATAGACGAAGTCGCCCAGCGTCACATGGCCGCCGAGCGTGCCGTTGTTGGCCATCACCACATTGTTGCCGACATGGCAGTCGTGACCGATATGGCTCGAAACCATCAGCAGGCAGTGGTTGCCGACCGAGGTGAGACCGCCGCCGCCCACCGTGCCCGGATGGATGGTGGCATGTTCGCGGATCATCGTGTGCTCGCCGATCACGATGCGCACGTCGTCCCCGATCGGGCGCAGCGTCTGCGGCGGG